>RCNE010001851.1_pt1 | contig 11460 bp, 8 predicted proteins | sample 2041361 | NCBI WGS metagenome assembly RCNE01 (sample SAMN09708229, study PRJNA481090) | Marine sediment metagenome, whole genome shotgun sequencing project.
CCTCTAGGGCCTCGCGTCTCAAGTTGATCTTCTCCGGCATCAGGACCAACATCGCCCCAGTATACATATCCTCTTTTAGAATCTACTGAAATACGATAGGGATTACGATGACCCATAGTATAAATTTCAGGACGAGTTTTATCCGTGCCTACGGCAAATAAGTTGCCTTCTGGAATATCATAGCTACCATCTTCATTGACTTTTATACGAATTATTTTTCCGCGTAAATCATTGGTATTCCCTGAAGAACGTCGCGCATCGTATTGTTGTTTCCCCGGAAGATCGTTCAAAGGCGCAAAGCCATTATTCACAAATTTCACACCCTTTTCATCAAAAGGCGTTGAATTATCACCTGTAGATAAGTACAGTAATCCATCACCTCCAAAAGCAATGGACCCACCTGTATGGCAACAGATTTCCCTATCAGAACCTACATCGAGTATTTTTTGTTCAGAATCCATATCCCAAACACCATCTTTATATTTAAAACGGGATAGACGATTAACTTCCTCGCTCCCTGTAGGGGCATAAAAAGCATATATCCAATTATTTTCCGCATAGTTGGGATCTTTTTGCAAGCCCATCAGTCCTTCCTCAGCATTTACTCCAGGCGTATTCAATGATTTGTCATATACATCGAGCTTCGCAATTTCATTAAGTTCTTTTGTGGCATCGCTGTAAAGCATAACTTCTCCCCTGCGTTGGGCAATAAGCACATCGTTATTGGGAAGAATGGTCATTTCGATCGGTTCGAAAAACGCACCCTCGGTCAACGTGATTTTAGAAAAACGGTCAATTGCAGGCGGTATTTGCGAAGTCGCCTTTGAATAGTCCAAAAGCAAGTTTTCACCCATGGTATACTGAATACCACCAAGAATGTGTTTTAAGAAATTTTCATCTTTATAACTCTCATCAGTATGACCCGCACCAGTATAAAATGCACGGCCTCCATCAAATTCGTGATACCAAGCAAAAGGGTGATAATCTCCGTTTTCCCCACCTTCGTATGTGGATTCATCAACCGTCATTAAGACATTAACATCAGGATTGATTCTTTTATAGTTATAAATTTCATCAGAACGATGCCAAACCGAATCTTTAAAGTGTTGGGTAGCGATGAAGCTGTTATCCTTAATAATAAAATCGGCTTCAGGTGTGCCCGAAGGGTGGCTTAAAAATTGCGCTCCCACCAACTTGTTGTACCAACCCCAGTCATATTCGCAATCGGCAGCTGCGTGAATACCTACATAACCTCCACCCGCTTGAATATAGCGTTCAAAGGCAGCTTCTTGATGGTGATCAAGAACATTCATTGTAGTACTTAGGAAGATGATACTGGCGTATTTTTCAAGATTCTCTTCCGTAAACAATTCGGCGTTCTTGGTCGTATCTACTTCGAATCCGTTCTCGGCCCCTAACTTTTGAATTGCCGCAATACCAACTGGAATAGAAGTATGTTTATACCCCATAGTTTTAGAAAAGACCAATACCTTCGGATTGCCTGGTCTTTTTTTATCTCCACAACTGTTCAACACTAGACCGAAAACTGCGACTAGTAGCAATACCGTTTTTTTCATAAATGCTTTTTTGAGGTCATTTCCATCGCTATTCTGAACCTAATTCCCCACGAATGGAAAATCAAATTTTGATTAAATTAAGCGTCGAAAATACGCATTAGCGAAAGAATGTGCCAAATACATTCGTTGTAAAGCTTTATTTTTATTGAATATCTAGAAAATTTCAAAATTCTGTGATAGAAATCCAAGAATATTATTTCAAAAACGATTCGGAATGGCGCGAATGGTTACATGAAAATTACAAAACTCGAGAAGGTATCTACTTGATTTTTTATAAAATCGAACACAAGAATGATAGCATGCGATGGGAGGAAGCCGTGCGCGTAGCCCTCTGCTATGGCTGGATCGATAGTACAGTCAAAAGTCTTGGCAATGGAAAAAGAAGACAATACTTCTGCCCAAGAAAACCCAAAAGCGTTTGGAGCAGGGTCAATAAGAATCATATCAAAGAGCTCGAGAAAAATGGCTTAATGTATAAGAGCGGACTAGAATCTATAAGTTTAGCAAAAAAGAACGGCTCTTGGACTTCTTTAGATGATGTTGAAAACGGAGTAATACCGAAAGAATTACAGGATGTTTTTAATACTAAGCCTCTTGCTTTTGCCAATTATCAAAACTTTACACGCGGCCAACGAAAAAGTTATCTCTATTACCTAAATCAAGCCAAACGCGAAGAAACCCGCCAAAAAAGAATTAACGAAATCATTCTCCTTTGTGAAGCTAATGTGAAGGGAAGAAATACGGGTAGATAATCAAACTATTTTTCCTTTCTGCCATACAGGCGATAATATATCACCGAGGCAATACCGCCTATAATGGCAAATACCGTCAACATCCAAAAAACATTTTGATGACCTATTTCCTCACCAGGGTGTGCATCCAACAAATACCCATAGGCTGGTCCTGCAAAAATATCAGGTGTATAGCCTATAACAGAAATCAGACCGACTGCCGTACCGGTTAATTCCAAAGGTATTTTGCCATCACCCATAACGGCGAAATATAAAGCCCTTGCCGAATATACGCCCACCGCAATAATTATTACAGACAAAAAGAATAGTGCAGTAGCCGATGGTTCGATACTACCTGAGGCAAAAAGAATTCCACCAATTATAGATAAAACAAAACTCAAAATCAATACTTTACTTAATCTAAAACGATCTACTACTACACCGAGTAGAATTCCCGTAGCGGGCCTTAAAAATTGTAAAAAGGCACCCACTTGAGCCGATTTTACTTCGTCATACAACATCACTTCATTGGCATACTGTGATAAAATATCTGTTATTTTATAGCCTACATACGCGCAAAGAATAATAACCATTAATAGTATGACCGAGGGAAGTTTTAAAACCACCAATATTTGACTCAAGGAAATTTTCTCTAATTGAATTTCTTTCTCATCAATACCTGATTTCATAAAAAACCAAGTCAAAACACCAATAATCACAATGATAACTAACGCACAGTAAATTACATATTTAAACGCTTCTTGTCGATCAGGAAGTGTCGCGGACGCTACATTTTCAGAAATAAATAAGGAGAAAATAAATACCCCCAACAATCCAAAAAGGGCCCCAATAAGTCCTCTGCCCCCATCCAACAAGCCAAATGCTTTGCCTTGCGCATTTGTTCCGCCCCAAACCCTTGCCGCTTTGATCATGGGTGCCCAGAAGAGAAATATAGTTGTAAAACCCCAATAGCCGTATAACGCCTGAAGGACCCCGAAACTTGGAAAAGAGGCAAAAATCAATCCACCTGCGGCCGTCATCCAAAGTGCTATGGCCATTAACTTTCTAGGAGGGTATTTATCAGCCAAGGGGCCTCCTACTAAATATGATATAAGTGCAACTATACCATATGCTGAAAAACAAAGTCCTAATTCGACATTATCCAGTTGAAAAACATCCAATACGGTGGGTCTAAAAACTCTAGGTAATACAAAGGGAACTATAAATACGGCTTCCCCAGCCAAAATAAGCAGGATAAGATAATACCAGGGTGCAGTTTTTTGCATAGGTCGGAAAGGTACTAAGAACGAATGGAACCTGAAAAGTGGGATCAAAGTGAAATAGCACATTGTCACAGAACCTTTATCTTTAGCTTAAAACAAAAACGCAATGAAAAAATTTATTTTTATTTTCCTGATTACACTGCCGCTTATTGCGCAAGACCCCGTTACCACAGGCCCTGAAAAAGGGAGCCTGGTATTAGCAGGTGGCGGTTTCATAGGTGCTGACATTACGAATACCTTTATTAATCTCGCCGGAGGAAAAGATGCAGCTATCGTGGTGATTCCGACAGCTGGAGGTGAAGATAGCTATGATCACAATGTATGGTTCGCAAAACAATTACGTGAATATGGCTGTACGAAAGTCACGGTTTTACACACCTATAATCGCACTGTGGCAGATTCCGATAAATTTACACTTTCTCTAAAAGAAGCCACCGGGGTTTGGTTTAGTGGTGGGCGCCAATGGCGATTAGTAGATGCCTATGCTGATACTAAAACCGAAAAAGCAGTTTGGGAGGTATTGAAAAAAGACGGGGTTATTGGCGGCACTTCGGCAGGAGCGACTATTCAAGGTTCGTATCTTGCAAGAGGTGATACGAAGACCAATCAAATCATGATGGGAGACCACGAAGAAGGATTAGCTCTCATTAAGAATATTGCCGTAGACCAACATGTGCTCGCCAGGAATCGTCAATTTGATATGTTCGAAATTATCAAAAACCGACCAGAACTTTTGGGTATTGGCTTAGATGAGAGCACGGCTATTGTTGTAAAACAGAACACCTTCGAAGTAATCGGAGATAGCAAGGTCTTGATTTATGACGGAAATTTTTGGTCTCGAGACCAAAATGACATTCAAAATCCCCCAGAAACGGAACAACTATTCTACTTTTTACAAAAAGGCGACAAATACGACCTCAAAGAACGAAAAGTGATGGCCGATATGCTGAATTCAAATTGAGCAAATTTTTTACCTGCGAATTCCGCAGTTATGGCTATACAAACAAAAAACTGACTTCATCAAGACACAAAAGCCTTCATTCTCGGTTCCAAACATGAAATCACGACGAGTTCACTATTGTAATTTTTACCAATTATCAATTTAACCTTACCTTTGTGTAAAGTTTTGTGGGGTGTACCAAGCCAACGTGTTTCCGTTATTGGTTTTCTTCAAAAGCTTGATGGAAATGTCAAAATTACCCAAGCAGAATCAGTTCTTGGATTTATCTGATTATGGAAGGCCTATTGCAAAAATCATCGCCAATTCATTAAAAAATACCGCCTTCACTCCTATTCATGTTACCATTGCCTTTGTGATATCAGGACTCATAGCAATCGCTTGTATTTTGAATCATTATTACTGGGCAACAGCTTTTTTCCTAATTCTCAAGTCTATATTAGATGCTGCTGATGGTGAATTGGCTAGAGTCAAAAACACGCCTTCATACACTGGAAGGTATTTAGATTCTGTGTCCGACATTATTTTAAACCTTTTGATTTTAATCACTATTTGGTATGTTACAGATGGTTCATTTATATATGCCTTACTTGCTTTTTTCGGTATTCAATTGCAGGGAACATTATACAATTACTACTATGTCATTTTAAGAAATAAGCATAATGGCGATACTACCAGTCGTATTTTTGAAAACGAAACCCCTGTTGCCTTAAAAGGTGAAAAGCAAGGTGATGTCAATATTTTATTTGGATTATACACCTTATTTTACGGAGTCTTTGATAAAATTATCTATCGAATGGATCGAGACGCGGTCGAAGCACAGCATCTGCCCAATTGGTTTATGACAGCCGTTTCGGCCTTTGGTTTAGGCTTTCAATTATTACTTATCGCCATAATGCTCGCCTTTGATCTTGAAGACTACATCATTCCCTTTTTTATTTGTTATTCCATCTTCATATTTATTTTTATTGCTATTCGTCGATTGATAAATCGTTAAGAATGGTTATTTTTCGCTTATAGAAAAATTCAGATGCGCATTATATATTTTTCACTGCTTCTTGCCCTATTTGGCACAAGTTGCACCCCAGACAAAAAGGAACAGTTTGACCTAGTTATCCAAAATGGAACTATCATTGATTTGGATACGGGAGCGGGCACAGAACAGGATATTTTTATCACGAAAGGAAGAATAAAAAAAATACTTCCATCGACAGCTGGCTTCTCTTTTGAAGCTACTCAATCCATCGATGCTACCGGAAAATATATCTTACCTGGGTTTTGGGATAATCACACCCACTTTAGGGGTGGCGACAGTCTCATTGAGGCCAATAAGAATTTTCTGAAGTTGTTTATTGCCAATGGAATAACAACGGTAAGAGACGCTGGCGGTGACCTGACCGCTTCCGTTATGAATTGGAAAGCACAAATCGCGGCAGAAAAGCTTATCGGACCTACCATATTTACTTCTGGACCAAAAATAGATGGTCCTAATGGTACTTGGGCAGGTTCTTTAGAAGTGGAAAACGAAGCTGATATAACCAAAGCTCTTGATTCATTACAAGCTATTCCAGTGGATTTCGTAAAACTTTATGACAGCAAAATTTCTGGCGAGGCCTATCTGAAAACGATTTCAGAAGCGGAAAATCGCAACTTGATTACCTCAGGTCATATGCCATTTACAGTTGAACTCGATGAAACCATTGGTGCCGGTATTGATGCCATTGAACACCTCTATTACATTATGAAGGGATGCTCGGCTGAGGAAAGTCAAATCACGCAACAGTTGGTAGATAAGAAAATCGGATTCTGGGATGCCATGCCGGCTTTAATGTCAACCTATCAAGATTCAACGGCTCAAAAAACCTTTACTGATTTAAAAGAAAATAATGTATTTGTAGTACCTACGCTTCACATAGGTAAAGTTCTTAGCTACCTCGACGAAGTAGATCATACCCAAGATGACTATTTGAAATATATATCCCCTGGACTTGAAAAAACTTATGAAGGACGAATTCAACGAGCATTAAATGCTTCCGAAAAAGCAAAACAAGACCGGAAGGATTTGGATACCTTTTTTGGTCGTCTTACAAAATCTTTAAATGATGCGGGTGTTGGCTTATTGGCTGGCTCTGATAGTGGTGCATATAATTCTTACACCTATCCGGGTATTTCGTTGCACAAAGAATTGAAAGAAATGGTTGCCAACGGAATACCGCCCTTAGATGCCCTCCGTGCTTCGGCCTATAATGGATCAAAGTTTCTAAAAAAAGATGCCGATTACGGCTCGGTTACGGTGGGTAAAGTTTCAGATTTGGTAGTTTTAGATGCAAATCCTATGGAAAATATTGAACACACCCAGAAAATTAATACTGTAATTAAGGGAAACCAGACCTTTTCAAAACAACAATTGGAGGCTCTCTTAGAGGCTGCGGTTCAAAATTAGGTGTACTCCTCTAAAGGGGGAATCTATCCGATATCAAGTAAAGTAAGATGAAAAAAATAATTTTATTTCTGACTATAGGAGTTTTTATTTCCTGTTCACCATCCCAAGAAAAAATAAGCCCGACTGCGATTTTGATTTCGAATGTAAACAGTATCGATGTACGCAATGGTTCAGTTTTGACCAATCAACACATCGTAATTGATTCAGGGAAAATAAAGAAAATAACAACTGAAATTCAAAATGCCGAAAAATATACCACTACCATTGATGGAAAGGGAAAATACCTCATACCCGGTCTTTCGGAGATGCATGCACATATTCCTCCGCCAAGCACAGCTGCGGACCGCGTAGAAGAAGTGCTTTTTCTTTACGTCGCCAATGGCATCACCACCATTCGCGGCATGCTTGGACACCCAGGGCATCTGGCACTTCGCGAAGTTGCCAAAGAGGGTAGAATCATAAGTCCACGAATTTTCACATCGAGTCCGTCCTTAAACGGAAATTCCGTAAAAACAAAAGAAGAGGCTATATCAAAAGTAACGGCTTATCAAAAAGCCGGGTATGACTTTTTGAAAATACATCCGGGCATACAACGTGAGGTATTTGATCAAGTAGTCATAACGGCTGATGAAGTCGGCATACGATTTGCCGGTCATGTACCCGTTGCTGTCGGCATTCGTCATGCGTTGGAGAGCAAATACGCTTCTATTGATCATGTAGACGGTTTTCTAGAAGGTTTGGTTCCTGAATCAGCAAATGTGCAACCTACGGATAATGGGTTTTTTGGATATGCTTTCACTCCCTTAGCGGATACCGCTAAAATTGATGAACTCGTCGGGCTTGCAAAAGAAAACAAGGTTTGGATTGTACCTACTCAAAGTCTGTTTGAGCGCTGGTTCGCACCAATTTCATCGGATGAATTGCTGCAACAACCTGAAATGAAATATATGCCGAAGGCTACTTTGGAGAATTGGAAGAAGCGTAAAGATGAATCCATAGACGATACGAATTTCAATGCCGAACAATGGGCGACATTCGATAGCATCCGTAAATTGCTTATTGCAAGATTAAATAAGAACGGCCATGGCATACTCTTAGGTTCTGATGCCCCACAATTATTCAATGTACCTGGTTTTTCTATCCATCACGAAGTGCAAGGCATGTTGGGGGCAGGCATGTCTCCTGCAGAAATTTTAGAATCAGGAACTATAAATCCAGCAAAATATTTTGATATGACGGATACCTTCGGAGAAATCAGGGCAGGTCTTGATGCTGATTTGGTGCTTCTTGATTCCAATCCTCTCGAAAATATTAGCGCGCTTAAAGAAATTGCAGGTGTGATGCTCCAAGGTCGCTGGATACCAAAAGAAGAAATCGAAGAAAAATTGGCGATTGTATCGAAACATGCCGCTCAAAACTAAACAGACCATGAAGAATCTATTAGTACCTTTTCTATGCTTACTTAGTGGGTTCATTAGTGCCCAAACCCTTTTGCTACCTGACCGTGTTTTTGACGGGGAAGAAATGCATGAAAATTGGATAGTTCTGGTCACGGGAAATACGATTTCTTATGTCGGTGAAGCTAGTGGGGTAAAAGTACCGAAGAACACTACCAAAATCAATTTAAAAGGCAGAACGGTGATGCCCGGGCTTATCGAAGGACATTCGCATTTACTCTTACATCCATACAATGAAACCACATGGAACGACCAAGTTTTAAAGGAGTCTCCTGTCGAACGTGCCATTCGCGGAACAGTTCATGCCAAAAATTCTTTGATGGCAGGTATTACTACTACGCGTGATTTGGGAGCCGAAGGTGCTGGATATACTGATGTTTATCTTAAAAAAACTATAGAAAAAGGTATCGTAGTCGGACCGCGAATGTTGGTCGCTGGTCCTGCAATCGTTGCAACGGGTGCCTATGGTCCAAAAGGTTTTCATGACGGAGTGCAAGTACCTTTGGGCGCAGAACCTGCAAGTGGTGTTCCCGAAGTAATTCAAACCGTGCGCAAACAATTGGGCAACGGCGCCGATTTCATAAAAATATATGCGGATTACCGCTGGACGCCAGGAGCGCCCTCTCAACCTACTTTTTTACAAGAAGAAATTGATGCCATGGTGGCCACAGCAACCAGCGCTGGTAGCTACGTGGTAGCGCATGCAAGCACCCCAGAAGGAATGAGACGCGCCATACAAGGTGGCGTAGAAACTATAGAACATGGTGATGGCGGCACATTGGAAATCTTCAAAATGATGAAAGAAAAAGGAATAGGCTTCTGCCCTACTTTGGCGGCAGGTGATGCCATTACCCAGTATGGCGGTTGGAAAAAAGGCATCGATTCAGAGCCAGAACGTATCAGAAATAAGAAAAAATCGTTCAAATTGGCCTTGGAGTCAGATGTAGCTATTGTATTTGGCGGCGATGTAGGTGTTTTTTCACATGGTGAAAATTATCGTGAATTGGAATTAATGGTCGAATATGGCATGTCAGCATCTGATGCTTTGAAATCGGCCACCTCCTTGAATGCCAAAATTTTTCATTTGGAAAAGCTGGGAAGGCTTCAAAAAGGGTTTCTAGCAGATATTATCGCGATTAAAGGCAAGCCTGATAAGGATATTAGCCATATGCGTAGCGTGAATTTTGTAATGAAGAATGGTGAAGTTTATAAGAATGAATGATACGAAAGAGCAAGAATATTGGACTAAACGTTACCATGAACGGCACACCGGTTGGGATATCGGTTACCCCTCTACGCCTTTAAAGGAATACATTGACCAACTTGAAGATAAAACAATTTCTATTTTAATTCCCGGAGCGGGTAAGGCTTACGAAGCAGAATACCTCTGGCAACAAGGCTTTCAAAATGTTTTTGTGATGGATATTTCTGAATTTCCACTAAAACAATTTCAAGAACGAAATCCTGATTTTCCAAAAGAGCACTTGTTATTTGAAGATTTTTTTCAGCACAAAACCCAATACGACCTCATCTTTGAACAGACCTTTTTCTGCTCCTTTGTTCCCACTGATGATAATCGAAATGCCTATGCCAAACACATGGCTTCTTTGCTGAAACCAAATGGAAAACTCGTTGGTGTTTGGTTTGATATTCCCTTAAACGCAGATATGGTAAAACGGCCTTTTGGAGGTGATAAGGAATTGTATTTGAGGTATTTAGAAGCCTATTTTAGAACCCTAACTTTTGAACGCTGCTATAATTCGATTCCACCAAGAATGGGGAATGAATTGTTTGGGATATTTGAACTTTATGAAAATTCTTGATGGTCTCGATATTTCATCCATTAAATCGTTACATCACCTTATTTAACTTTAGTATTTCGATAAAAACTTTATATCTTGCCGGCCTTTCTAAATTCATAAGCTGCTTGAATAGTACGACTGTCTATTTTAGTTTTATTATGTTTTACAAAGAACATAAATTTAATCACGGATTTATTAATGTATACTCTATTTATTTGGGTTCTGACAAAAAATGAAACCATTATTAATGAATTCCTAGAAACTTTTCCAACACTTTCTGGTGAAGAGGTATTCTTGAAACTACTGATGTTTGTAGTTATCCCATTTTTATTTCTTAATGTTCTTATTGTGACAATCACACTCTTAATTAATCATTACATTCATTTAGAAATCTTAAAGAGAAAAAAAAGTGTAGAAGAAGCTACGGATACCATACTAACCAGACTTCTATTTTGGAAAGGAAGTTTTGAAGAAATGAGGGTTGCTGTTGAAGAATTTAAATATGCCGTACCCTACAAAAAAAAATGGTGCAGACAATTTGTATTAAATCGGATTATTCGAATAAAACTGAATTTTCAATTGGATGATGATACATTTTTAAATATTTACAAACTTTTTGAATTTGAAAAGATAACCTATGATCTCCTGAGGCATAAGAAATGGCACAAGCGCTCCCTAGGAATTTATCAACTGCAATTTATGCATGATGTTACAAAAAAAAAGCAATTGAATATCTTACTAAATGAACGAAATTCGCAGGTAAAATCGAACGCCTTGATGACTTTAGTTACTTTTTCACCAGAACGTTTTGCTATTTTGGCCGATTACCAAGAACCTCTGAACAAAGCTGATGAGATAAAAATAATGGACATTATTTACCACAGCACACCCGTAATACCAAAAAATACAATGAAACTGTTGAAGAGCAAAAATACCTCCATTGTTGTTTTGGGTATTAAACTCATCGTACTCTACAGAGCTCAACTCTCTTCAAAGCAAATAAACAAACTTGTAAGACTCTCAAATTTTCGTGTCCGCATAGAGGCAATTAAAGCGGTTGGGAAGCTTAGACTTACTTCCGCTAATGAAATTTTAATGAGCCAATATAGCATAGAACAACACAAAAAAATTAAAATCAATATTCTGATTAGCCTGAAGAAAATTGGAAATAAAGAAACCGTAGAATTCTTAAAGTCACTTTTAAGGAAT
>RCNE010001852.1_pt1 | contig 11457 bp, 10 predicted proteins | sample 2041361 | NCBI WGS metagenome assembly RCNE01 (sample SAMN09708229, study PRJNA481090) | Marine sediment metagenome, whole genome shotgun sequencing project.
AGGACCGTCACGCACGCGCCAGACTGACTTTCCCGGCAGGCCTCTGACGCTATTGGCCGCGCTCGAGTCAAGTCCGTCCCGCTTTCTGATCTTCCCGATGCTTGAATCTTCAGCTTAGCTTCAGCTTACCTGCGGCCTAATAAACCGGCACGAACGCTAACAGCGTTTCGTTCGCTATAAGGAGATGGCCATGATTCATCATAAGCAATCGGTGCCGGGACTCATCCTGGCTGCATTACTTTTATCGCCGCTCGCGCAGGCAGAAACTGGCGCATATGTCGGCGCAAGCTTCGGCTCGTCACATTTCGACGAGGATTTCAGCGGGCTCAATGTCGACTCCGACACCAACGCTTTTCGTGTTGTTGGCGGCCTGCAGCTGGGTGACTACTTTGGTATCGAGGCCGGTTATCACGATTTCGGCGATTTCTCGGAGACCATAGATTTCCCGGGTTTTTCCACGCGAACGCAGGTTGCCGCGGATGGCTGGACCCTGGGCGGGACCTTGGGATTGCCACTGAATGAGCAGTTCTCGCTGTACGGGCGCGCCGGTGTTTTCTTCTGGGATGCTGACGTCATTGTCGACGGCTTCTCGATTGACGTTCCGACCGACGACAACCCTTACTACGGTGGTGGCGCGAAGGTCGACATCACGTCGAATCTCTCGCTGGTTGGCGACTGGACACGTTATGAACTCGACACTATCGACAGCGACGTGATTTCGCTGGGCTTCGAGTATCGTTTCGGCCGATAGGAAAACGCACTATTGCTGTGCGAGTTGTGTCCGCAGCTCGCGCAGCATTCGTTTGGTAACCGCTGCATGTTCGCTGCCCATGCGCAGTAACAGCTTCTGGCCGCTCGACGACGCTTCGAGCTCAGGGTCCGCGAACTCGTACAACACGTGTGGCCGAATTAATTCAATCGGCTCATCAACTTCGGGCGTTGCCAGCAGATGATCGATAACCTCGATGACGCGGTCGTTGAAGTACGCGTTGGGATAGCCGAGGCGCTGGTAGGACTGTTGCAGCAGCGGATAGAAACGACGATAGCTATCGACAATTGCGTCGATGTCGGCCGTGGTAATGCGGCTAACGAGACGATCGTATCGCTGGTAGTTTTCAGGGCTAAGGTACAGCGGTCCATTCTTGCCCTCCGTTTCGGCGCGAAACGCGTCGCTTAAACGGCCGACCGGACGGATCTTCTCGGAGACGTGACTGCGTGGCAGGTTGTCAACGGTGGCGACAAATCGGTCGATGATCGCGTCTTTCAGGAGTAACGGTTCGATAGCGGCGCCGAAAACATCAACCAGCGCCAGCAGGAAATAGCCGTCACTGTCATCGAGTGGCGGCAGCGGTATGAGGTCTACCGGGCCGTCCTTCGGCGACGCGTAGGGTGCGACAGGATATTTTGGAACGCCTTCGGCGGTGGCTGAGCCAGACGTCTCCTCTGACAGAGTCACAGCACGCTCGTCCTGTTTTGGCAGCAGTTCGTCGCGGAAGTACCAGCCGGCACCTGCGGCGATCAGGACCAACAGGATTGCCAGCAATAGTTTGAAATCCGGGTCATCCATAACGCCTACTGTAAACTATCTGCCGATGGACACCGAGCGAAACGCCCTGGCGAAGCTTGAGAGACACTTCTACACGCGCGATGACGTCGTAGAAATCGCCCGGGCATTACTCGGCAAGGTCCTTTGCTCGGACATCGATGGCCGTGTGACCAAGGCAATCATCTCTGAGACTGAGGCCTACGCCGGTGTCGAAGACCGCGCGAGCCACGCCCATGGCGGTCGAAGGACGCCGCGCACCGAACCGATGTTCGCCGAGGGCGGCATTGCATACGTCTACCTTTGCTACGGCATTCACCACCTCTTCAACGTCGTTACCGGCAGCGAGGGTAATCCGCTCGCCGTGCTGATCAGGGCGGGACTACCGCTCGCGGGTATTGACGAGATGCTGGCCAGACGTGGCAAAGAATGCATCGACAAGACGTTGCTGTCCGGTCCGGGATCGCTGGCCCGCGGACTTGGCATCCGCACCGAGCTCAGCGGCACCAGTCTCTCAGGTGAGTCCATCTGGATCGAAGACCACGATATCGAAATTGCCGACCATGCAATCGGCGTTGGGCCAAGAATTGGCGTCGACTATGCAGAAGAGGATGCTGCCCTGCCGTATCGCTTTGTGATTGCCGCCGACAAACTCGGACAGCCGCTCGCTTAGCCGGCACTCGAGTTCATATAGGGAAAGCCGCCCGTCTTGATGTACAGCGTGCACCCACCGGCTGAATGCGGGTGATGCATGGAACCCAATGGCATGCGCAACCAGCTGCCTTTCGAATAGCTGCCTTCTTCATCACTGAATTCACCGTCGATGACGAACAGTTCCGCGCCGTGCTCGTAAGCCACGATGCCGAGTTCCGCGCCCGCATCCCAGCGCTCCAGCATCGTTTGGTCGGTGAACCCAGGCTGTGTATAGAGGGTTTTTGCCGCTACCCCGGGCACCGGATCCTCTTGCCATTCAAGCGCGCGAGTATCGATGACGACGTGACGCCTGTCTCGCCCCGGAAACTGCCGCAGCTTCACGAGAAGCAGGCAGCCTGCCTCCGAAAAAGGCGCATGCCGAAAGCCCTCCGGATTGAGAAGATAGGTACCCGCGGGCCAGTCACCGTGCTCGTCCGAAAACACGCCGTCCAGCACAAGAATCTCCTCGCCATCCGGATGGTCATGTGCCGGAAAGGACGCCTTCGGCTCGTAGCGGACAATCGACGTAACCTGGCCAGACTCCGGCGGCCCCACCAAGTGCAAGCGCTTGCGCCAGACCGTGCCGCTCGGGCTTGATGTCCAGTCCATCTTCCCGGTGTGTGCCACCGCCCGAACAGACAGGTCGGCATTGATCTGCTCGCTCACTGCAGCAGGCCGACAACCAGGAAGCCGATACTTGCGATAGCCGCAGCGATTAATGCGTAGGGAAGCTGGGTGCGCACATGGTCGATATGATCCGTAGCCGATGCCATGGAGGCAAGCACCGTGGTGTCACTGATCGGCGAGGCGTGATCACCGAAAATCGCGCCGGAAATCGCCGCGCCCAGCATCAGTGGCGCCGAAATACCGAGTGTCAGTGCGATCGGTATCGCGATGGGAATCATGATCGCAAAAGTACCCCAGCTGGAGCCCACTGAGAACGCGATGAAAGCGGATACGAGAAATACCAGCGGCGCGAGCAGGACCGGCGGGATATTACCGCTGACCAGGTTGGCTACGTAGACGCCGGTGCCGAGTGCGTTGGCGACATCGCCCAGCGCCAGCGCGAGCAGCAGGATGATCGCGATCGGCAGCAGGTCACCGGCGCCTTTCATGAACACTTGCATGAGTTCACCGATCGAGCTGTCCCCTTTCATCAGCGTCATCGCCCACGCAACGGCGATCGCCACACAGACCGACCAGAGCACCGCCACCGAGCCGGAGCCTTTGATAATGTCGCCGTCGCCGGTGATGTAGAGGGCAACCGGCATCATCGCAACCATCGATAGTATTGGCAGAATCATCAGCCATGCGGATGGAACGTGCTGCTCATCGACAACCTCGTATTCGGCAGAAACATCGACAAGCGGCACCGCGCCAGGCCACAGGACTTCACCGCGCTTCGTGCGCTCCTCGGCTTTCTTCATCGGGCCGATGTTGATGTTCTTCCAGACCACAACGCCAGCCAGCAAAATGGCGGTTATCGCGTACAGGTTGAGCGGCACCGCAGCGATAAAGGTCTGCAACGGATTCTCTACACCGGTCGATGCAACCAGGCTGATAATGAACGCCCCCCAGGCATTCAAGGGGATCATGACGCAAACGGGTGCGGACGTTGCATCTATCAGGTAGGCGAGCTTCTCCCGAGAGACCTGGTAGCGATCGAACAACGGGCGACTGACGGAGCCGGCCACCAGGAGCGTGATGGTTGATTCGACGAAAATTACCAGCCCGATCCCCCAGGCTAAAAATTGCGCACGAGAGCCGTTATGAACCCACCTCCGGGTCTCGAGGTAATGCACGAAACCGCGGACCCCGCCAGAACGCTCTATCGTCGCTATCAGGGGCCCGATCAACAATGTGAAAATGAGGACGCGCGCATCACCCGGATCCGTAAACACGTTGATCATGCCATCCAGTCCCTGCGCGAGGCCTGTCAGCGGATTGAACTGATTAAGTAACGTGTGTCCCATCCAGATGCCGGCGAACAACGAGAGGATGACCTGCTTGCTCCCGATCGCGAGCGCGATAGCCAGCAAAGGCGGCAGAACGGAAATCCAGGAAGGCTCACTCATTGACTGTTCTTGTTTTTATCACGGCCGTTGATCCTCAGGATAAGAAGCGTGGGCGGCTTATGTTCGTGTTCTATTGCGCTTCGCCACTATTAAACCACAGGCAAGTACGGACGCGGACTGATTGGCGGCTTGTTATAATGTCGTGTTCGCGCTGTCTGACCACGTGCGCGTAGCAATGCGTTCGACCTTTCAAGGAGTCTATCAGTGAAAATCGCGGTACTTGGAGCAGGCGCCGGCGGCACAGCCGTCGCGTTTGATTGTGCATCATTCGGACACGATGTCCGCCTTTTCGACTTTCCGCAGTTTTCGGAAAACATCGCGACCATCGCCGCGCAAAAGGGGATTCATGCGGAAGGTGACATCAATGGATTCGCGAGCATTGCCGGCGCGAGTCATGACACCGACGCGACGATTGACGGCGCGGAACTGATCTACGTGGTCGGTCCGGCGTACAGCACCACACCATTTGGTGAGGCTGTAGCAGGCAAGCTTCGGGCAGGGCAGACGGTCATCGTCACCCCCAGTTCCTGCGGTGGAGCGCTCGCCTTCAAGAAAGCGGCAGGGCTCGACGTCGCGGACGACACGATTCGCGTTGCGGAAACGTCCACGCTGCACTACGCCGTCCGCCTCACCGAACCGGGCCGCGTTCGCGTATTTCTCAAACTCAAGGCCGGCAACCTGCTGGCCGCTCTGCCCGGCCAACACACGGATGCTGTTCTCGAGCTCATCGCGGACGTTTATCCGAGCATGGAGCCGGCGAAAAGCATCATGCAGACAAGCCTGCAGAACGCCAACCCGATTATCCATCCTGCGGTCACGCTGGCCAACGCGGCGCGTATCGAAGGCACCGGCGGTGACTTCCTGTTCTACGAGGAAGGCGTCAGTGACGCGACGGGGCGACTCATCGAGGGACTCGACAAGGAGCGCATTGCCATCGGCGCCCGCATGGGTGTCACCGTCCTCCCGGACCCGGTGATGGGCATGCGCCAGGGCTACATGCTGGCAGATAACTATGGTGAGGCGTATCGCAAGGCGCCCGGGTTCAAGGGCATCGGCGCGCAGCCGCAGCTGGACCATCGCTATCTGCACGAGGATGTCGGCTACGGCCTGGTCTTCATGTCACAGCTGGCACGCCAGATCGGCGTTGAGACACCGACGATGGACGGCATTATCCAGGTGGCGTCGGTGCTGATGGCACGCGACTACGCCGGCGAGGCGCTACGCACGCCGACTTCGTTGAGTATTGCAGAACTGTCCGCAGAGGAACTCGGCAAACTCTAGTTGGCGCTTACTTCGCATTAAAATCCTGTACTGGATTCCGAAGCATCACCTAAAAAGGGGCGGCCATGGAAGGCCGCCCCCGAATGCGCGGAACTTAAGCCGCTTTTCCTTTCGCCATCGCCTGCACGTCGGACGCCGACAAGGGTTGTCCGCCGATTGCCCAGTCGCCGCCTTCGAACTCCTTGATGCGAACCCAGGTTACGGGACGCATGTTTTCGCCCTCCACTTCGATCATGGCGGCAGTGACCTTTTCGATCAGCTGCTCTTTCTGTTGCGGTGTAAAAACGTTCTTGATGACATCAATTGTTACGAGTGGCATTTCGTTCTCCTTTAGCTTTGCAATTTTGACTTCAGATGATCTATGACTTCGCCCATGGGGCCGCTCGGGCTGAATTCGATGGCTTCGTAGTCCTCATCGACCCAAACGGTGTGGCCGGGCGGCCAGTAGTAGACCTCGCCCGCCTTTACGGATTCTTCGCGGCCATCCGCGTAACGCACGTTGATGGAACCCTTCACCACGGTGCCCCAGTGCGGGCACTGGCAAAGATTGTCGGGAAGCCCCTCCAGTAGCGGTGTGGCGTCGGCGCCCTTCGGAAAGCGGATACGCGCAACGTTCATATCGCCCCAGTCCTCGGCCTGGATGCAGACGCCGCCAGCCTCCAGTCGTGTTGGAAGCTCTGTTCGTGGCTGCTTCATGTAAGTCTCCTTTGCGTGCGTGTTCTGCGGTGACTTCACCGCCAATGGATGTATTTGTACGCGCCGCAAGCCACCGAAGCTTGGAGAGAACATGGACATCTTCTGGACATTCCTAGGCGGAAAGGCCGGACTGCTCTATCCTCACTGCCATGATCTACGCGTTCGGCCCTTTCGAGTTCGACCTGGCAAAAGCTGAACTTCGGGCGGACGGCCAGCTGCGGTCGCTTCAACCGCAGGTATTCGCGTTGCTTGCGTTTCTCATCGAGCACCGCGAGCGCCTCGTTTCCAAAGACGAGATCTTCGAAAACGTCTGGGAGGGACGGGTTGTCACGGATTCGGCGCTGGCGAGTCGCGTGAAGTCGCTGCGCAAGGCGCTCAACGACGATGGTCGCAAGCAGCAATACGTGCGAACGGTGCATGGCAAAGGATTTCGCTTTGTCGCAGACGTGCGCGCCGAACGAGATGACGCCAACGTGTCCGCAGGTATTCTCGCCGGCCGAGGCGATAACGAACCGATCGCAAGCGATTCACCGGCTCTGGAGTTGACGAGGCGTCCGTCGATCGCTGTTCTGCCGTTTCGGCCCATTGGCGACGCCGGCCCCTACGTCACGATTGCCGACGGTCTGCCGCATGAACTGATAACGGAATTGGCGCGTCTGCGCTGGCTGTTTGTCATAGCACGCGGATCGTCGTTTCGTCTGCGCGGCGATGATCTTGACCTTCGCGAAGTTGGACGTTTGCTCGGCGTCCGCTATTGTCTTTCCGGCACGGTTGAAGTCACCGGCCAACACCTTACCGTTACAACGGAACTCGTCGATACACGCGGTGGCGACGTGATCTGGGGCGAGCGCTATGCCGGTTCCATCGACGACGTGCACGCGTTTCGGGCAGAGATCCGCGCGAAGATACTGACGTCACTGGAGATTCAGATCCCGATGCATGAGGCGGCCGATGCACGCCTGACGAGTACCGACAACCTCGATGCCTGGTCGGCGTATCACCTCGGGCTACAGCACATTTACCGATTCAATCGTACCGACAACGAGAAAGCGGCTGAGCTCTTCGGGCGAGCCGTCGAACAGGACCCTGACTTTGCCCGGGCGCACGCCGGACTCTCCTTCGTACACTTCCAGAACGCCTTTATGCATCAGAGTGACGACATTGCCGGCGAGATCGCGCTGGCACGAAGCTGTGCCCGGCGGGGCCTCGATATCGATCACCTCGACCCGTTCGTCAACTTCACGATGGGGCGCAGTTTCTGGCTGGAGGGCGATCTCGACCGGGCATTGACCTGGCTGGAGCGTGCAACGTCGCTTAGCCCCAACTACGCGCAAGGTATCTATGCGCGCGCCTGGACGGAAACCATGGCGGGCAGCGCTAACGATGCTCGCGATCACGTTGACCTCGCGATGCGCCTGAGTCCGTTGGATCCGCTGTACTACGCCATGCTCGGCGCGCGCGGCCTGACACACATGGCGGGTGGCGAGGACGACGAGGCTGTTGCCTGGACCGAGCGTGCAGCCCGGTCGCCGGGCGCGCACGCGCTGATTGCCATGATCGCGGCGGCAGCGCAGATGCTGGCTGGTAACGAGCACCTCGCCAAGGGCTGGGCGAATGATGTGCGCTCACGCAACCCGCTGCTGAACCGCGAGGATTTCTTCCGCGCGTTTCCCATGAAATCCGAGGCCATGCGCTCCCGTATATCGAAGGCGCTGCAAACGCTGGGTTTCTGAATCGCCAACCGATTGCGGGGACACTCTGAATTTCCTGCGCCTGTGCGCTATACCCGGAATGTCCCTGTTTGTTCGCTAGCGCAGTCTCGCCGCGATGCCGCCCAGTGTTTCAGCCAGCGCCACTCGCCGTTTCTCCGTGATAGCGTCGCCGCCACCTTTCTTCACAGATGCTGCCAATGACTTCAGTTTGCCGGCCAGCTTCTTGTCACGTGCGCTGTCCGCAAGCTTTGCTGCCGCGTCGTCGAGCACGGCGGAAAGATCCGCTATTTGCGACGCCGGCACAGCTTTGCTGCGCTCTAGCTGATCGATATAAGCCCTCGCTACGACAGGCTCGGCCGGCCAGCTGACCGGGAACTGCTGCTGCGGATTGAACACATCACCCTGATCAGCCAGAAGCGCAGCGGCAACTTCGTTCTCGGTCAGATGTTCGCTGGCTAGCAGCTTGAACACGTCGAGCCCGCGTACGATCTCTGTGCCGTAGATCGTGCCGTTGTACCAATAGACCGACCAGAAGCCGCCGACGACCATGTCCTCGGCGTCGATGGGACCGCGATCAAAATACGCAATCTCAACCGGGTTGGCCGAGTCGGTAAAATCGACGATCGAGATACCGCCCTGGTACCAGGCCTGCACGAAAATATCGCGGCCGGGTACCGGTACGATGGAACCGTTGTGAGCCACGCAATTTTCTTGCTCGACCTGCGGTGCAGGTAGCTTGAAGTAGCCGCGGAACTCAAGTTTGCCATCGACGATGTCGTAGATGGCATCCGCACCCCATGTCAGGGGGTCAAAGGCGCGGCAGCGCGCTCGCCCGCCGCCGCCCCACTCGTCCGTGAAGATAACCTTGGTGCCATCGTTGTTGAACGTCGCCGAGTGCCAGTAAGCAAAGCCGGTGTCGACAACCTCGTCCATGCGCTTCGGCTTCAACGGATTGGAAATGTCGAACAGGATGCCGTTACCTGAGCACGCGCCGCCGGCAATCTTTCCGGACGGGAATACCGTGATGTCATGGCACTGGTCGGTACGATTTGTGTCCTGCGTTTCGTCGCCGTGATCGCCGCCGCGCCACAGGCCGGCCAATACGCCGGTCTCTGCATCGGCAAACACGGTTGGGCTATCCACGATGCGCGCCTTGGAAGGCTCATCCACCGGAATCTCGATGACATCGATCCTGAAGAGAGCCGTTCGGACGTCGCCCGGGGATTCGTCGAAACAGCCCTCGAGCTCATCCTCTTCACGTACTGACGAGGTGCCGGAGTTGTAGACAATGATCTTGCCGTCCTTACCCGGACCTGAAACAACGGAGTGCGTGTGCGAACCCCGACAGGTCTGTACCGCGCCGACCTGCTTCGGCCGCGTCGGGTCGCTGATGTCGAAGATACGAAGTCCGCGGAATCGATCGGTGCTAACGTCTTCATTAACGCCTTCGAGTCCGCAGTCGAGACGCCCGCGCGTCTGTTCGACCGACATGATCAGCAGATCACCAACAATAGAGACGTCGCCCTGCCCACCCGGACAAACGACCGAGCTCAACAACTGCGGCAGACCGCCCTCGCCCAGGCGGTAGGCGTTGAAGCCGTGGTAGCTGCCGGCGACCATCACGTCACCGGCGAACGCCATGTCGGTGTTGGAGAAACTGAGCAGCGGCCAGCGCTCGTCGCCTTTTTCTTCAGCGTCTTCCGCCTCTACACTTTCCTCGCCCTCCTCTGCGGCTGCATCCTCCTCTTCCACCCGCAGGCGGCTTGACGGCAGCTCGGCCGGGTTATTCGGGTCGACAAAACCGTCAGGCTTGGGCAGCGATGCAACCAGCTCCAGGTTTAAAATTGCCTCACCAGCATCATCGAGGCCCGCCTTGAGCCCGGCACGCGGGTCGGAAGAGAGACTCACCAGTAGCGCGTTCATCCGCTCTATTTCGGTTGTCTGGTCGTTGGTAACATCGTTCGTGAATTCAAACAGCACTGAGTCATACGCCGAGCCCGGTTGCTCGAGCAGCTCTTCCACCATCTTTACCGCACCGTCGTGATGCCGGATCATGAGTGTCAGGAACATGCGGTCGAACGCGATGCCTTCCGATACGGCGAGTTCGGCCATCTGCTCCGGTGTCGCCATGCCGGCCATGGTGTGATGCGTGTGCATGGCCTCATGCGCGGTCGGATCTGGAACGACCTCGCCGCGATCCCGCAGCCAGCTCTGCATGAACTCGATCTCGTCGCCCTGCGACGCATTGATTCGGCCAGCCACATCGATGAGTTCCTGTCGGTTGGTGCGTGTCGCCACCAGCTCGGCCATCTGCAACGCCTGGTGGTGATGCGGGATCATGTCGCGCATGAACATTGCATCGGCCGGCGAATAGCTGGTATCGGCTATCTTGATCGCATCTTCGGCGCTGAGCTCGCGCACCGGCTCACCCGGAGCACCGGGCTGGATGATGGGCGCCTGGGCCAGAGCAATAGTCGCCTGGCCGAGCAGAATGACGCTCAGGGCGGCCGAGCAAATGAGTCGAAACAGGGAATTAGCGTTTGCGTTCAATGGAATCGCTCCTTATAGAGAGTCTTCTGGATTCGGGTCGAGGACCTCGCGGTCGGGCTAATCTACCAGAAGGACCCGCCGAGGGTGGGTGGTATGACGGTTGGTGGATCAGCGGCAGCCGTTGTCGGGTCATAAAAAAAGGCCCTGCGGAGGAAACTCCGCAGGGCCTTGTCAGCACTTGCTATCGGTTTAGCTAGCTCGATACTTACTCTTCTGCGCCGAAGTTATAGGCCGCGTTGAAGAAGAACGTACGTCCCTGGAGGTCATAGCCAACACCGATCGGCGTATTGTTGATTGCGAATACTTCAGATCCGTCAACGAACGGTGGCTCTTTCTCAAAGACGTTGCGAATGCCGCCGCCGATGGTCCAGGTGTCACCCAGGTAATAGAGCGAAACAGAGTGACGAATGTAGTTTTCCGCATAGCCGATGTCTCGACATGTCACGTCATCAGGAGGACCCAAACAGGTGTCCGCATTGCCGGTGAAGATGTCGTCGAAATCGTCGAGTCCCTCAGGGTCCTGGTCCATTGAACCGAGGTAGTTCGTTTCCCAGCTAACACGCCAGTCCGAGTAATCGAATCGGATGATAGAGCGACCCTTCCATGGCGGAAATCCAAACTCGCCCTGGAACTCATTGAAGTCCGTGACGCCCTGTGGATTGATGAACAGCGTTGAACGCTCGAGTTGGCGGTTGGCACGCATGTCGACAGTAACGTCGATCGGACGTTCTGCGATTGTGATCGTGTCCGAAAACAGCAGATTCAAATCGACGCCCCGGGCCTTCTCACTATCCCTGTTCAGGAACCCTTCATCGATCAGCGTAATACGCGGGTCGGTCGGGTCCGTGAAGTCACGAGAGATGCGGTCACAGAATGCGCTGTTGCCGGTCAACGACGTGTAGCAATC
>RCNE010001854.1_pt1 | contig 11447 bp, 7 predicted proteins | sample 2041361 | NCBI WGS metagenome assembly RCNE01 (sample SAMN09708229, study PRJNA481090) | Marine sediment metagenome, whole genome shotgun sequencing project.
TACGATTATACAGTCAATATAACTTGGGTAATGGCACATTATAATGCGGCTAAACATTATATAGAAAGCGGCATTGGCGATGGTGAGGCTACGGGAGGTAGTGATTGGAAAAAGTACATGCATCCAAAATATCAGAAACGAATTTTCTTTCCAGCTTTATGGTCAGAAGAAGAATTAAAAAATTGGGGAAATAATTTATAATTAGCTTAATTAATGCAGTTAAAACGATTAATAGCAATAGCCGTTATTGTAGTAAGTATCTATGCTTGCAAAGAAGATAACACAGCCGAAAAAGAATACGAAAAAGAACTTGCCGAAATTGTTGAAGAAGAGAAAATTCTAGAGTTTGGTTTCAATCTTAATAATTACGTAGTAAAGCGAGATACTATAAAAAAAGGCGATAGCTTTGGCGAAATTTTAGAACGCAACAATATTGGTTATCCGCAGATTTTCAATATTGCAGAAATAGCAAAAGACACATTCGACATAAGAAAACTTCATCCCGGCAAACCTTATACTCTATTGTTTTCTAAAGAATCACAAAACGATAGTCTTCCAAGTCCGAACACTTTTATTTACCAGCCCGATCAAGAACAATATGTAGTCATTAATTTTAAGGATTCTATTCATGCTTATACGAGTAGAAAACCAATTACTTATGTTGAGAAAATAGCAACAGGTATTATACAAAGTAGTATTTCTAAAACACTTGAAGAAAAAGGCTTAAGCCAAAGATTAGCTTACAAAATGGCAGATGATATATACGCATGGACCATAGACTTTAGAAGACTTCAAAAAGGAGACCGTTTCAAAGTAATTTATACAGATAAATATATTGATGATACAATTTATGCAGGCGTGCACAACATTAAAGCAGCGTATTTTGAGCATAATGGGGATTCCTTATATGCTTTTGAATTTGAGACCGATTCAATAAAAGGCATTATAGATTACTTCAATGAAGACGCTAAAAATTTAAGACGGGCATTTTTAAAAGCACCGGTGCAGTTTAGTAGAATATCATCGCGTTATAACTTAAAGCGACGCATTGCCGTTTATGGTTATAAAGTCCGACCTCACAAAGGGACCGACTTTGCAGCACGAATTGGCACACCAATTATGGCAACCGCTAACGGAACTGTTACTGAATCTCGAAGAAGAGGTGGTAATGGCAAGTATGTTAAAATAAGGCATAATGACACTTATAGCACCCAGTATTTACATATGAGTAGACAGGCTGTAAAAAAAGGGGAGTTTGTAAAACAAGGTGATGTTATCGGTTACGTTGGTATGACGGGAAATACAGGTGGTCCACACGTATGTTATCGTTTCTGGAAAAACGGAAGACAAGTGGATCCTTTTAAACAAAAATTACCAGAAGCCAAACCAATATCTGATAGCTTAAAAATTAAATATTTAGACTACATAGTTCCGATAAAGCAAAGATTAGATAATATCTTTTTCTTGGAGGCAGAACCAATCGAGCAAGAAAACACAATAACAGAAGACCCAATTTTATTAAAATAATAATGGCATTAAAAGCAACCAACCCTACAACCACCGATTCTTGGAAAAAATTACAATCACATTTCGAGACTATAAAATCTAAACATTTAAAAGATTTATTTAAAGGTGATCCAGAAAGAGCAAAGGATTTAACGGTAAAGTGGGATGATTTTTATGTTGATTTTTCTAAGAATAGAATCACAAAAGAAACTATAGATTTACTAATTGAATTAGCTAATGAGGTGGACTTAAAAGATGCTATTTCAAAATATTTTGATGGAGATATCATTAATGCAACAGAAGGTAGAGCTGTTTTACATACAGCGTTGCGAGCACCAAAAGACGCCAAAGTTTTTGTAGATGGAGAAAATGTTATTCCAGAAATCCATGAGGTAAAACAAAAAATAGAAGGGTTTACAAATTCAGTAGTCAATGGAAGCCATAAAGGCTTTACGGGTAAAGCGATAACAGATGTTGTAAATATCGGAATTGGTGGTTCTGATCTTGGGCCTGCAATGGTTGTCGATTCACTTCAATATTATAAAAACCAATTAACGACTCATTTTGTAAGTAATGTAGATGGTGATCATTACAATGAAATTATAAAAAACTTAAATCCAGAGACCACACTTTTTGTTATTGTTTCTAAAACTTTTACTACGCAAGAAACTTTATCTAATGCGAATTCAATTAGAGCATGGTTTTTAGAATCCCAACCTCAAGAAGCCGTTTCTAAACACTTTGTAGCGGTTTCAACTAATATAGAAAGTGTGAAGGCTTTTGGTATTGATGAAGACAATATTTTCCCTATGAAAGATTGGGTTGGTGGTCGTTTTTCATTGTGGAGTGCTGTTGGTTTATCAATTAGTTTGGCATTAGATTACAAAAATTTTGAAAGTTTATTAGAAGGAGCTCATAAAATGGACGAACATTTTAGAACTTCAGAATTTGAGACTAATATCCCTGTTATTTCGGCATTATTAACCATTTGGTATAATAACTTTTTTAATGCTGAAAGTGAAGCAATTATCCCTTATACACAATACCTAAATCAATTTGCAACGTACCTTCAACAAGGTATTATGGAAAGTAATGGGAAAAGTGTAGATAGAGACGGAAACAAAGTCAATTACGAAACCGGAACATTAATTTGGGGAGAACCAGGCACCAACTCACAACATGCCTTTTTTCAGTTGATTCATCAAGGCACAAAACTCATTCCTACTGATTTCATAGGTTATGTAGAATCTTTATATGGTAATAAAGACCATCATGATAAATTGATGTCTAATTATTTTGCTCAGACAGAAGCCCTAATGAATGGTAAAACAGAAGAAGAAGTTTTATCAGAATTAAATAATCAATCACTTGCAGAAGACGAGATAAAAAAGCTTTTACCTTTCAAAGTATTTGATGGTAATAAGCCGACAACGTCATTATTAATTCAAAAATTATCACCAGAAAGTTTAGGGAAATTAATTGCAATGTATGAGCACAAAATCTTTGTGCAAGGCATCGTTTGGAACATATATAGTTACGACCAATTTGGTGTAGAGTTAGGCAAACAATTGGCGAAATCTATATTAAAAGAACTTAATGAAGACGTCTCATCTTCAACTCACGATACATCTACCCAAAATTTATTAGCGTTTTATAAGAAGAATTGTTAAAATTTGTTAAAAAGTTTTAATAAAATTAATTATGCAGGCATAAAATGTAGCAATACTGTAATTAACTTCGCGTCTCTTAATTGTTAACATCTTCTTAACGTTTCAATTAGAGTTTTGCGTAATTTTGCGCTAGAAAAAAACTAATTAACTTAAATTTTAATATGAAAAAATTTAATCAATTTTTATGTGTTGTTGTTTTGACATTGTTCACAACATTTGCATATGCTCAAAGCACTATCAAGGGTAAAATTTTAGATGGTGACATGAATTCGCCACTTCCTGGTGCCAACGTTATAGTAAAAGGAACGTCAAATGGCGCAACTACAGATTTTGACGGTGATTTCACTTTCACTGCAAAATCAAACTCTGGTGAAATTGTAATTTCTTACGTAGGTTACATCAGCCAAACTTTACCATTTAGTGGTGACACTGACTTGGGAACTATTACTTTAATGTCTAGCGCAGTTGGCTTAGATGAAATAATGATTATTTCTTCTGTAGCAGTAGACAGAAAAACACCCGTAGCTGTTTCTACAATTAGAGCTGCAGATATTGAACTTAAATTAGGGACACAAGAATTCCCTGAAGTATTAAAATCTACTCCTGGAGTATATGCTACTAAATCTGGTGGTGGATACGGTGATGGAGATATAAGACTTCGTGGATTTAATTCGGAAAACGTCGCAGTAATGATTAATGGTGTGCCAGTTAACGACATGGAAAATGGTCGTGTATTCTGGAGTAACTGGGCAGGCCTTGGTGATGTAACAAGTTCAATGCAAGTTCAAAGAGGGCTTGGTGCTTCTAAAGTAGCCCTTCCTTCAATTGGTGGTACTATCAATATCATCTCTAAAACTACAGATGCAGAAGAAGGTGGTAATGCATATACTACTTTAGCTAATGATGGATTCCGAAAATTCGGATTTACATATTCTACAGGTCTTAATGAAAAAGGGTTTGCTGCAACAGTATCTGGCTCTAAAACGGATGGTAATGGTTATGTTGACGGTACAGAGTTTAATGCAGTTTCGTACTTTATAAACTTGTCTAAACAGATTAATGATAACCATAAAGTATCGTTCACGGCTTTCGGAGCCAAACAAAGACATGGACAAAGACAAAATCGTCAGCTGATTGAGACATTTAGAAAGAGCGAGAGAGGTAGAAAATACAATTCAGATTGGGGCTACAAGCAAGGTCAAGTGACAAACTCTGAGGATAACTTTTATCATAAGCCTCAAATAACTTTAAATCACTTTTGGGATTTAAATGATAACACAAGTATTTCAACTGCTGCATACGTGTCCTTTGGATCTGGTGGTGGTGGTGGTTTTAGCGGAACAAATAAGTTCGGTTTTGACAATGATGAATATAGAATAGGTGAATTAGGTACTATTAATTTTGATAAAATCGTTGAAGAAAATGAAGCTTTAGGCGTTGAGGGATCTGAATCTATTTTAAGAGCTTCTAGAAATGATCATAATTGGTATGGTGTAATTTCAACGATTAAAACGAATTTCACTGATGACTTAGTCTTTTTAGGAGGTTTGGATTTAAGAGGTTATACAGGTAAACATTTCACTGAAGTTACAGACTTATTAGGGGGTCAGTATTATTCCGATGATTCTAACGTGAATAATCCAACCGCACAAGCGAAAGTTGGCGACAAAATATTATATGATAATGATGGTAAAGTAGGCTGGCTTGGCGCTTTCGCTCAAGTAGAGTATGATATACAAGAGAACTTTAATGCCTTTGTATCTTTATCTGCGTCTAATACATCTTATCAGAGAATTGATCGTTTCGAATATTTAGATAGTGATCCATTGCAAGAGTCTGATAAATATAACTTCTTTGGTTTTGGAGCAAAAGGTGGTGCTAATTATCGCATAAACGGGAACCACAATGTTTTCGCTAATTTAGGATATTTTGAAAGAGCGGCGTATTTTAATTCAGTATTTGCCAATAGAAATAACGTTGATGTTAATGCAGATGCCGATAATCAAAAAATTACTAGTTTTGAGTTAGGTTATGGTTACAGAGGTAGTAAATTATATGCTAACGTAAATGTGTATCATACAACATGGAATGATAGAACTGAGTTTGCGAGTTTTGATGCACAAGATGGTACAAGAAACTTCGCTAATATTTTAGGGGTTAATGCAGTTCATATGGGTATTGAAGTTGATGCTAGTTATAGAGCTACAGACAAATTAACCCTAACTGGTATGGCGTCTATTGGAGATTGGAGATGGCAAAATAATGTAGAGAACGTTCAGATTTTTGATGAAGAAAACAATCCTGTAGGTGATCCAATAAATATTTTTATTAAAGACTTACACGTAGGTGATGCGGCTCAAACGACATTCGCATTAGGAGTTGACTATAGATTAACTCCTGGCACGAGGTTCGTTATTGATTACAACTATTTTGATAATTTATTTTCGGATTATAACCCGAGTGATAGAGATGAAGTTAAGCCAGATGCATGGCAAGTGCCAGCTTATGGGGTTTTTGATACTGCAATTAGCCATAATTTTAAATTTGGTAAATTGAACGCTACATTAACAGGTAGAATAAATAATGTATTTGATACGCAATATATTGCTGATGCACAAGATGGTTCTGACTCTAATGCTCAAACAGCTAGAGTATATTACGGTTTTGGTAGAACATTTAGTGTTGGAGCAAAACTTAATTTTTAAAAAAAAAGAAAAATGAAAAAAGTAATTTATTTATTAGCTTTTGTGTCTGTTATTTTCACAGGCTGTAACCCATTAGAAGACATCAATAAAGAAATTGATGCCATTCCAGATGCACCAAATATCGGTGCATTTGAATACACCTTAACAGATGATGATTATGATGCCTTTGATTTAGGCTTCGGAAGTTTTAATTCTGAACAACAAGCAAAAGACTCAATTCCTCAGTTATTATCAGAATTGTACCCTTTATATGGCCAAGGATCTTCAGTATTAACAAGTTATAACTTGTACATAGGGTCTGCGGAAGGTGTGAGTGATTATACTGGTTCTGATGTTTATGAATTCTCTAACGCAGATTATGCTGCTACTGGTAGTGATGCTTTTGGATTTTATCCAGATGTAAACCCTACAGAACAGATTCCTGCAGTTTTAGATGCTCAAATACCAGCACCAATAGAAGGACAATTAGTATTGGCTAAGTACGATCAGTATTATGAAGTTCCAGAAATTGGTCTTGCCCCAGTATATAACGCTGAGTTTCCAGTAGATTATGATAGTTTTGAGTTGATTTCAGTCTCTGGGCCTGATGAATTAGGATGGACACTAGGTGCTTCGAACGTTCAAGGTTCTGGTTTTTCTGGTGGTGCAGTAGCAACTGAAGAGTGGCTCGTTTCTCCACTAATTAATTTAACTGGTCAAACAGATCTAAAGTTGCAAATTACTCAAGAAATTGATTTCTTAGGAGATGATGGATTGATAGATGTTATGATCTCTACAGACCATATTACAGGAGATGATATAATGTACGCAACATGGACAGCGTTTGCTTTTGATAAAACAATCTATGGTGATATGACTGCATCAGATGATTTTGATTTTTCTGCTTATGATGGACAAACAATTCATATTGGTCTAAAATATAGCTCTACAGATGCTGATTCTCCAAGATGGAGAGTAGAATCATTGGCTATTAAAACTTTAGGTGTTTCTGGCGATACAGATGCTAAAGGAGAATATTTTATGTATGATGGTGGTTCTTGGGAAGCATCTGAAGGTGTAGATTATATGAGTTCATCAGATTATGATTCTATGGGAGAAGAGTCTGGACAACCTGGAAGATTTAATAACTTCAGTAGTTCTACTCCTGCAGATAATTACATACCAACATTTTTAACTATCAAATATCCTTTCGCTCAAGCCGAAGACCAAATATTTGTAGTTTATAATTACTTTAGTGGTGGATTATCGACAAGAGGACAATCTTACATGTTTATAAATGGTGTTTGGACGCCACATGAATCAACAATAGAATCATCATTACAATTTGGTTATAATGATGGTGTTTGGGTACCAGATAATACAATACGTTATACAATTGCACAGCCAGATTTCGACTATATAGATGCAAATTATGGAGAAACGGTTGGTTATGTTGATGCGGTTGGTAGTATGGCTAATTATGGTAACTTCGACAGAAGACCTAGTAGTGTAGCATATTGGAGTGACGAAATGCTTCTTACTGTTATAAGCGATCTTTTGACTAATGTTATTGCACCAGGTGCAGAGAACGAGCAGAAGTATGTAGTTTCTTTTGATATTTATGATGGAAGTAACAGTGTTGAAGAATTAAGTCTAATTAAAACGGATGGTTCTTGGATCGTTAATGAAGACTAAGTTTTTTAAAATCTTATATTAAATAAAAAGCCACTGAAATTTTCAGTGGCTTTTTATTTAATAATAAATCCGAAATACTACTCTTTCCACTCAATACTTTCCATTAGACGCTTAATATCCTTTTTTAAGTATTCTGCTGCAGGATAAATAGAATCATAGTTAGGTTTAGCGTAGAAGTATAAAGATCCACTCACAAAGTGATTGATGCTATCTGTGACATAGAATTGAGATTGAGAAGCAGCGTCACCACCAATCTCATACAACATACCAAATACATTTTCCTCTTTATTTTCAAAAAAGTTACTGGAAATTTCATCTGCTTTAATAGTATGTTTTTGTGTTAGGTTTTGAGCATCACGTAATAAACTATCTAGGTTATTATTTTTAACTTGTTTATACGTAAGGTAAATAGTGCCTTTTAAAGATGGGTACTTAACATCTACACCTTTTGCGTCCAAAGAAGATTTAACAGAATTAATGGGTTCAGCAAGTTTATTTTTTTCAAATGAAAAGGGTAATGGAACACTAACCTTTTCATATTTGGCTTCAGTATATTCTAATCTTAAATAGCCTTTTGGTTTAGGTAATGGGTCATCACCGCAACCCAATAAAATAAGACTTAGTATTGGCAAAACAATTCTTTTCATTCTATGGTATTAAGTAATGTTAATTTAATTTGTTTAATACGTTTTCGCTCTAAAGCTTCTATAGTAAAAACGTAATTTTTAAAATTTATTTTACTTCCAATTCTAGGAAAACCGCCAGAAATTTCTAAAACAAAACCTGCTAGTGTTTCAGCCTCACCTTTTATGGCTTCAAAATCGGCATCATCTTCTATACCTGCAATTTTATAGACATCTTTTAAAGGTGTTTTGCCTTCAAAGCTATAGTTGTTGTTGTCAATTTTTGTAAAAATTAAATCATCATCATCATACTCATCACTAATATCACCTACAATTTCTTCAATAATATCCTCTAAAGATACTAAGCCAGACGTGCCACCATACTCATCAACAACAACAGCAAGATGTACCTTTCTAGCTTGAAATTCGACCATTAAATCATCCAACTTTTTGTTTTCTGGAACGAAGAACGGCTCACGTAAAATGGTAGTCCAATTAAATTCTACCTTGTTTAAATGTGGTAATAAATCCTTTACATAAAGAACACCTTTTATGGTATCAATACTTTCTTCATATACAGGGATTCTTGAAAAGCCATTGTCAATGATCTCTTTAATAATGGTTTCAAAAGGGGTATCAATATTTAAGGCAAACAAATCCATTCTAGGACGCATCACTTGTTTGGTGTCTGTATTACCAAAAGAGACAATACCTTGTAATAGTTTTTGTTCTTCTTGTGTGGTGTCTTCGTGGTTAGTGAGCTCTAAGGCTTGAGATAGCTGATCTACACTAAGATTAGAGCGCTGCTTACCAAATTTATTTTGAATTTGAATAGTTATATAGCGCATAGGTAAACTAAGAGGTGAGAATAATACATCTAAAACTCTTAATGGTTTTGCAATAAAAGAAGAGAATTTAACACTATTTCTACTCGCATAAATTTTTGGAATAATTTCTCCAAAAAGTAATATGAGAAATGTCGCAGAAACAACTTCTAATAAAAATCTTAATAAGGTGTGCGTAACATTTTTAAAAAGTGTTTCTCCTAAAAAGGCAAACAATAAAACAATAGCAATATTGATAAAATTATTTGCAACTAATATGGTGGCTAGCAATTTTTTAGGACGTTCTAATAGTCTTGCAATAATTTGCATGGGAACAGATTTATTTTCTATACCCTCATTAATATTAGATTTGGTTAAAGAAAATAAAGCAACTTCAGCTCCAGATATTAAAGCAGAGCATACAAGCAATATAATAAGTAGTACAATACTTGTAATAAATGACGTACTAGTAACTAATAAATGTGAAATTAAAACCGTGGGTTCTGGATCCAAGAGACAATTAAATTAAATTATTTAGAATGGTAAATCATCATTACCATCTGGTGCACTGTTTGGCGCAGGCTGTTTTGGCAGTGTTGAGCTTTGAGGAGGATTAGCTTGTGGATTATTTTGATGTTCGTTCTTATTAGTTAAAAACGTAAAATCCGAACATTGTATTTCTGTAGAATAACGTTCCATACCTTTGTCATCAGTCCACTTTCTTGTTTTTATCCTACCTTCTATGTAAACTTTATCGCCTTTTGTAAGGTATTTTTCGCAGATTTCAGCAGCTTTATTTCTAACAACTATATTGTGCCATTCAGTATTAGATACGCGCTCGTTAGTTTGCTTATTTGTGTAAGTTTCGTTTGTAGCTAAAGGAAAACGACCGACACAGTTTTTATCGTCGAAATAATGCATTTTCACCTCATCTCCCAAATGCCCAATTAGCATTACTTTATTTAACGTTCCTGACATAATAGTTTTGATTTATACTGCAAAGTTACTGTTTTTGATATCACTACTTTAAAAGTAATAAAAAAATGTGATTTTTATAAACCTGAAAAATTGAATTCATTTATAAAGTCGCTAATGAGCACAGGTGATGGATATTTTTTTAAAGTTTTAACGGATATAGCTTCTTTAGGCAGTTGTGTTATTTCAACAATCCAAAATTTAGTGTACAGGTGCTGATGTGAAAGTTTATGTACTTTATCAGACTCATTATATAAGGAGTAATCAAAATCTATAGATTTTAATACCGTGTTTTCTAAATTTAGAAGATGAAACTCATCTATACTCAAGCTCTTTTCTGATTCCACTAAAGGAAATTGATATAGGTTCTGCCAAATGCCCTTTTTATTTCGTTTTTCAAAAAGAATGTTTTTGTCCTTATCGATACAAACCAAAAAATTGAAATATTTCGTAGTCACTTTGGTTTTCTTCAACTTAACAGGAAGCACACCAACCATATCCTTTTGAACCGCAACACAACCATCTTTAATAGGACAAAGAGAACAGTCTGGGCTTTTTGGTTTGCATTGTCGAGCGCCAAACTCCATTATTGCCTGATTATACGTTGCAGGTTGTTCTTTATCAATTAAGGAAGAAGCAAGGGCTTTAAATTCTTTTATTCCTAATGTTGAATTTATTGGTGTATCTATTCCAAAGTAACGCGCCAAAACTCTGTAAACATTACCATCTACTACAGCAGCAACCTCATTAAAGGCAATTGAAGCAATAGCACTTGCAGTATAATCACCAACACCTTTTAGTTTTAATAAGTCAGTATGGTTATCTGGAAACACACCATTAAGGTTATGCGCTATATGTTTTGCAGTTGTATGTAGATTTCGCGCTCTAGAGTAATATCCAAGCCCTTGCCAAAGCTTTAAAACTTCTTCTTCTGAGGCCCTTGCCAGATCAAAAATAGAAGGGTATTGCCTAACAAATGCGTTATAATAGGGTAACCCTTGTTTGACTTGTGTTTGTTGTAGAATTATTTCTGAAAGCCAAATATAGTATGGGTTTGTTGTGTCTCTCCATGGCAATTCCCTCTTATTAATTGAATACCAGTCAATTAGTATTTTTTTGAAATCCATTTATATTTTATAAAGTGGAAACAAAATTAAATCTTTATCACGTTAAATTTTAATTAATTACGCTTGAAATATTGAAATTAAATTACATATATTTGCATCCCTTAGAATTGATAGTAACCCTAAAACTAGTAACAATGACAAAAGCTGATTTAGTAGCTAAAATATCTGATAAGTTAGGTATTGAAAAAGGAGATGTACAAGCTACAGTAGAAACTTTTATGGAAGAAGTAAAAACATCTTTAGAAAGTGGAGATAACGTATACTTAAGAGGTTTCGGAAGTTTCATTATTAAAACAAGAGCTGAAAAAACAGGTCGTAATATTTCAAAAAATACTACAATAAA
>RCNE010002351.1_pt1 | contig 11446 bp, 9 predicted proteins | sample 2041361 | NCBI WGS metagenome assembly RCNE01 (sample SAMN09708229, study PRJNA481090) | Marine sediment metagenome, whole genome shotgun sequencing project.
CGCTTCAGTACATTGATATGTTGTAGCTGTCGGTGTTGGGTTTCCGATAAATAATGGAGTACCACCCCAGAGGCGATAATACCATAATTCAAATGGTCTACCCCAAAACCTTTTAGTGTTTTGGTCTTGAAATGGGAATGAAGGGTCTCGTTCGCATAATCTTCTTGAAATACCCAGTCTTCCACAAAAAAGGTATGAAAGGTATTCCCGAAAATTTCGAGGAACTCTTTTTTGTGTGCTTTGGAAACCAATACCTCATTAGGGGCAAAATTTTGGAGCAACTTATCAATTTGTTCTTCGGTTCCTTCGGCTGTTAGAAACTCACCAGTGGAGATATCAACAAATGAAATACCCATGAACTTGCGTCCAAAATGAACAGCACAAAGAAAGTTGTTCGTTTTTGAGTGGAGGATGTCATCATTCATAGCAACCCCTGGAGTTACGAGTTCTGTTACCCCTCGTTTGACAATCGTTTTTGTCATTTTAGGATCTTCCAGCTGATCGCAAATGGCCACGCGTTGCCCGGCCTTGACCAACTTCGGTAAATAGGTATTGATTGAATGATGGGGAAAACCGGCCAGTTCGGTTCGGTCACCACCATTATTTCGGTGGGTTAATATGATCCCTAATATTTTAGACGCTTTTACGGCATCCGCACCAAAAGTTTCGTAAAAATCGCCTACACGAAACAACAACAATGCATCAGGATATTTTGTCTTGATGGTATTATATTGTTGCATTAAAGGGGTAACCTTCTTCTTTTTTTGAGCCGTTGCCAAGGTAGATTTTTTACGATGTTCTGTTACTGATTGTAACTGTAACGAATGTAGTATTTTTGCTTTTGAAACTTCCCACTTGTTGATATTTTGGGGATAACTTTTGAAGATTTCAAGAATTTAACAGGATGCGCAAACTAAAAAATGAAGAGTTAATCCGTTTGGATACGGCCGAATTTAAAAAAGCGAAGAAAACACCGATCACAATTGTTCTGGATAATATTCGAAGTCTCAACAATATTGGCTCTGTTTTTAGAACTGCGGATGCTTTTTTAGTTGAAAAAATATACCTCTGCGGTATTACTGCGACACCTCCGCATAAGGACATTAGAAAGACTGCTCTTGGGGCAACGGAAAGTGTTGCTTGGGAATATCGTGAGAGCACCTTGCAATTGATAGAAGAATTAAAGAACAAAAAAAAGACTCTTTGGGCGGTGGAGCAAGCGGAAGGTGCTACTTTATTGAATGAGCTAGTTATATCCGATACGGAAAACCTAGTCTTCATATTTGGCAACGAGGTAAAAGGCGTTGCACAAGAAGTAGTTGACCAGTGTCATGGTGTTGTCGAGATTCCGCAATTCGGCACCAAACACTCTTTGAATATTTCGGTCAGTGTGGGAGTGGTAATTTGGGATGTTTGGTCGAAATTAACTTAATAGGGAAGGTGAAGTGCAAATTTCAGAATTTGGTCAATAATGGTTTCAAAATCCTCTTGACACTCTACAAAATCAAGATCTCCTAATTCTATGACAAGATTATTTTGCTCAGGGTAGCTTTTTATAAAATCAAAATAACCCTTGTTTATTTTATCCAAGTATTCGGGTGTAATGTTCTGTTCATAGGCCCTTCCTCTTTTCTTTATGTTATCTAGAAGCCGCTCTGTAGTTTGATATAAATAAACGTATATTCTTGGTTTCTTGACTTCTTTGTACATCAAATTGAACAACTTCCGGTAGAGCGCGAATTCATCTTTCTGGAGTGTAACCTGTGCAAAAATAAGGGACTTGTAAATGTCATAATCACTGACCATAAAGCTTCTAAACAAGTCGTATTGGGTGGTGTCTTCCGTAAATTGCTGATATCGATCGGCTAAAAATGACATTTCCAAGGGAAATGCATACCTGCTTTGATCTTCATAGAATTTGGGTAGAAATGGGTTGTCAGCAAAACGTTCCAGCACTAGTTTTGCATTGAACTCTTCGGCTATTTTTCTGGCCAAGGTGGTCTTTCCAGCACCTATATTTCCTTCGATGGCTATAAAATTAGTTTGGGCAAAAAGCTCGGTTCTATTTTTAAACAGGCGATACCCTGTTTTATCCAAACGGCCTTTATCCTTGCATTCTTGCAACAAGTTTCGGCTGTCTTTGTTCAGTACCGGGTGATAAAATTGAGGGGCGATATCGGTCAAAGGTTTCAAGACAAATTTTCGAAATGCTATCTCCGGATGTGGAATAACCAAACTCGAGCTAAAAAAAGCCTCTTCCCCGTAGTAGAGTATATCGATATCTAAACATCTTGATTCGTATCCTTCTTCTTGGTAGCGAACCCTCCCCAAATCCACTTCGATGCTCAGTAGCGTCTCTAAAAGTATTTGAGGAGCTAAAGATGTTTTCAAAGTCAGACAAACATTTAAGAAATCATCAGCTTCAAAACCCCAAGCGCTACTTTGATAAACTGGAGAAATACCTTGAATGTCACCTGCCTCCTGTTCAATGGCAAAAATGCCTTTCTGAAGATGATTCAGGCTGTCTCCAAGATTGCTTCCTAAGGAAAGATATGCGATTATAGGGTCATTCATAAGTAGGGGCAAAGTACTAAAAAGTAAGCGACTGTTTTAAAATGTGTGATTAGAATTTTTATAGATCATTTTTGATGCCATTTGAGACAAAATTTTCAAGCATAGCAGTGGCTACGGTATAAAATTTTAACGAAAAGGGCGCAAAAAGGGGAATTAAAAAATAATCGGCATATTTCAAAACAGTCTCTAATACGGAGTTCGTTATCTTTGCCCCAAAATTTAAGCCATTTCAAATGAATTTTTTGAGAAATCTTTTAGCAGCCATTTTAGGTTGCCTTTTTGCCTTCGGAATTATTTTCGTCATGTTTTTACTCTTCGCGAGCTTATTGGGTAGCAGTGAAGAATCCGTTGTTGTGAAAAATAACTCTGTGTTAGAATTGCAGCTTCAGGCTCCCATTCGCGATTATGTGGGTAATAGCGATGATGACCCTTTTGCCATATTCACTCAAAATTCGAAAGGCTTGGACGAAATTATAAACGCTATTGCGGTTGCAAAAGAAGATAATGACATTAAAGGTATCAGTATCAATAATACTTTTCTAATGGCTGGTTTTGCCCAAACACAGGAGCTAAGAAGGGCGCTGGAAGATTTTAAAGAGAGTCGAAAATTCATTTATACCTATGGCGATTTTTATATGCAGAAGGATTATTATCTGGCCAGTGTCGCAGATTCAATTTTCCTGAATCCGGTTGGAGGTTTGGATTTCAAGGGCTTGTCTTCGGAGGTTTTGTTCTTTAAAGAATTGCAGGAAAAGACCGGCATCAAAATGGAGGTTATTCGTCATGGTAAATATAAGAGTGCCGTTGAACCATTTCTTTCAAATGAAATGAGCGATGCCAACAGAACACAGATTAAAGAATTGATTGGTTCTTTATGGAATTCTATGATAGACGAAATGGCCTTGGGAAGGGATATCAGTGCTGAAAATCTAAATGTTATTGCAGATACTTTAGGCGGAAGAACCCCCGAACTTGCAAAAACTAATGGACTCATTGATGGAATTGTTTTTTATGACCAATACGAGAACAGCTTGAAAAGAGCGACGGGTATCTCCGATTCCGAAGACCTGAATATCATCAAGCTTGATGATTATGTGAGGCGTTCTAATACGAAGAACAAGAAATTGGGCAAAGATAAAATAGCGGTCATCTTCGCCCAAGGTCAGATACTTTATGGTGAAGGAGGTCGAGATATTATTGGACAAGGAATCATTAACAAAGCAATCCGTAAGGCTAAAGATGATAAAGGGGTTAAGGCTATTGTACTGCGTGTTGATTCTCCGGGCGGTAGTGCTCTGGTTTCTGATATTATTTGGCGCGAAATCGAATTGGCTAAAAAAGAAAAACCTGTAGTAGTGTCCATGGGTAATGTGGCCGCCTCAGGAGGCTATTATATCGCCGCAGGAGCCGATAAAATATTTGCTGAACCTACTACGATTACGGGTTCTATAGGTGTTTTTGGTACTATTCCGAACATGGCCCAATTGGCTGGTGATATCGGAATAAATGCAGAGCAGGTAGGTACCAATAAAAATTCTGTGGATTACTCGCTATTTGAACCGATGACCGATGAATTCAGGGGAGTGGTACAAGAGAGTATTGAAGATGTATATGAAACATTCTTATCGCGGGTTTCCGCTGGAAGAGGCATTACCATTGCAGCGGCTGATAGTCTTGCCCAAGGAAGGGTCTGGAGCGGCGTGGATGCCAAGCGATTAGGACTGGTGGATGAATTGGGTAATTTAGACGATGCCATAGCCGAAGCCGCGAAAATGGCGAATGTGGAAGACTATAGGGTCAGAAAACTACCTAGATACAAATCTGGTTTTGAAAAGCTTATGGAAGATTTAGGCGGAGTCAGTGCAGAAGCGAAACAAAACTTTATTGAAGAGGAAATAGGGTCAGAGGCGTACTCCATCCTAAAACAAGTAAAATATGCCATGGAACAAAAAGGTCCTCAAGCACGTATGCCATTTGTTTTGAATATCAAGTAATTCATGACCCTAAAAGACAAAAGGCTAGCCTTCACGATTTACCTGTATCTCGGGGCTTTGTTTATCACATCGCTGGTCGTATCAAACCTAATATTTCAAAAATTCTTTTATTGGAATCCGTTTGGCGATGTTTCTATTTTGGAGGTGTCCTTGTTCGAAATTTCAGTTGGAGTATTACCTTATCCTATTACTTTTTTGATTACCGACTTGATTTCCGAGATATACGGTCGCAAAAAAGCCAACCAAATCGTCACCGCGGGAATTTTCGCTTCATTTTTCTCCATGGGTTTGATACTGTTGGCCGATGCGGCACCTGCCATAGATTCTTCTCCTCTCGATAGTAAGACATTTAGTCGGGTATTCGCCTTATCTCCAATAGCTGTTTTGGCGTCTATGTTGGCTTATTTATTAGCGCAGTACATCGATATTGCCATTTACCATTTTTGGAAACGATTGACCAAGGGTCGGTATTTATGGCTGCGTAATAATTTTTCAACCTTCCTTTCGCAATTCATTGACACCTTTACCGTGGTAGGGCTACTCTGTGTCTTTGGAGTGCTCTCTTGGGATTTGTTTTTTGGACTTGTGTTAAGTGGTTTTCTTTTCAAGATATTTATAGCATTTCTCGACACCCCTTTCCTTTATTTCTTCGTATATCTTTTTAGAAAGCGCTTTGGCCTTGAAATAGGAGAGGAAATCGACCTCGAAGCATAATATCTACTGCTTTTTAGAGTTTAGTCTTTAGCGTCAAGGTGACTTGCAAATGAGTAAACTTTTTCTGCGTTCTAGACCTATTTTAGGTCCCGGTAAAAAGATTCAAATAAAAAGTATCACAGAATGAAAAAGTTTTTAAAGATTATAGGTGTCATACTTCTGTTGGTGGTGGTTGCCCTCATTGCAGCGCCTTTTATCCTCGAAGCAAAAATCGGTGACCTAATTCGAACTAACGTAAACAATAATGTGAACGCTAAGTTGGATTTCACTAAAGCCAATTTAAGCTTGATCAAGAGTTTTCCGAATGCGGATTTGGGATTGGAAAATGTTTCACTTGTCAATCAAGCGCCCTTTGAAGGAGATACCCTTTTTGCAGCAAAAGAGGTGAGACTAACCTTGGGCATAAGTGAACTTTTTAAAAGCGCAGGCGAACCGATCGCTATTAAGAACTTAAGTGTCGACGGCGCGATTATTCAGGTAAAAGTAAATGAAGGCGAGGTTGCGAACTATGAAATAGGAAAAGATACGGGCAGTACTGAGACTCCATCAGAGGATTCATCAGAGGGCTTTACGTTAGATTTACAATCCTATGAAATATCAAATTCAAAGGTTATTTATGATGATAGGGCTGCTAAAGTGTTTTTGGTGGTTTCCGATATTCAGCATAGCGGAACGGGTGACTTATCCGGCACTACTTCTGAATTGGATACCCATACCGAGGCTACGGTTACTTTCGAATTAGACAGTGCCAACTATCTAAATAAGAATAAAATCAAATTAGATGCTTTAATCGGAATTGATTTGGCCGCTGATACGTATACCTTCTTGAAAAATGAAGCACTTATAAACCAATTGCCCTTGGTTTTCGACGGCTTTGTGAAAGTGAACGAGAATAGTCAAGATCTTGATATTAGTTTCAAGACACCATCTTCTGATTTCAAGAATTTCTTGGCCGTAATTCCAGAAACCTATTCTAAGAATATCGAGAATGTAAAAACCACAGGTAATTTTATGGTTGAGGGTACTTTTAACGGCCGTGTTGACGAAGCGCACATTCCGAAATTCAACATCAAAATCAATTCAGAAAATGCCTCCTTCAAATATCCTGATTTACCAAAGGCGGTCACTAATGTTTTTATAGATACTAAGATTATCAATACCACAGGAATTGTCGAAGATACCTATGTCGATATTGACAAGCTTTCATTCAATATCGATAGTGATAGTTTTACCATGGCGGCAAAAATCAAAGAATTAATGGGCAATACAAAAGTGAACGCCCATGTTGACGGAAGGATGAATTTGGCCAATATTGAAAAAGCATATCCTGTGCCAGCCGATTTGGATTTAAAAGGTATTCTCAAGGCTGATATTACTACCGCATTTGATATGGCTTCTGTCGAGAGGAAGCAATATGAAAATACCCAAACAACAGGCCGGCTAGACCTAAGTGATTTTGAGTATGCGTCTGAAGAAACTCCGAATCCGATTAAAATTAAGTCCACGGCGCTGACTTTTAATCCAAAGACCGTCACTTTAAACAAGCTAGAAGGTACCACAGGTAAAACCGATTTCAATGCTACGGGTACCATTAATAACCTTTTGGGGTTTCTGTTCAACGATGAGAACGTGGAGGGTAATTTTGATTTGAAATCAGACACCTTTGCCTTGAATGATTTTATGGTAGCAGAAGAGACCGGTTCTGATGCTGCAGCTAATTCTGATGAATCCCCTGTTCCTTCTGAAGAGAAAATAAAGATTCCCGCTTTTTTGGATGCCAATATCAACGCTGCGGCCAATACCGTATTATATGATAATTTGATTTTAAAGGATGTCAAAGGAAATCTGCGAATTAAAGATGAGAAGGCTGTTTTAAGTAATATGACCTCATCAATATTCAATGGTACACTTGGTTTTGAAGGAGAGGTTTCTACAAAAAAGGAGACCCCTACATTTGCCATGAAGTTGGGTATGAATCAATTGCAAATAGAGGAGGCCTTCAAGGCATTAGAGCTTTTTGAGGTTTTGGCCCCGATCGCCAGTGTTTTTAAAGGAAAGTTGAATTCAGATATCGCCCTGTCCGGTAGTTTAAAGGATGACTTCACTCCTGACCTGACCAACCTTTCAGGAAAAGTATTGACCGAATTGTTCGCCACAGATATCGATTCTGAAAAGGCAAAATTGTTACAGGCCTTGAGCAGTAAACTAGATTTCATTAGGTTGGATAAACTTGATTTAAAAGGATTGAAAACCGTCTTGAATTTTGAAGATGGTGTGGTTCAGGTCAAACCTTTTAATCTCAAATATGATGATATTGACATCAAAGTGGATGGTAGTCATACCTTCGACCGTAAATTAAACTACAAGGCAACCATGCAAGTTCCCGTAAAATATTTGGGCAGTGAGATAAATAGTTTGATTGCCAAAATCGATGATAGTTCCTTAGATGAGTTGACCCTTCCGGTGATTGCCAATATTGGGGGTGATTATGCGAGCCCTGCTGTGACTACCGATTTGACCGGCGGCGTTAAAAGTTTGACTACAAAGTTGATAGAAATTCAAAAGCAAAAATTAATCAACAAAGGGGAAGAGAAGGCTAGAGGTTTGCTAAGTGATGTTCTTGGCGGTACAAGTCAGGATAAAGATTCGACCAAAACCGAGCAGTCGACCGAAGACCAAGCGAAGGATCTTCTGGGAGGCATTTTAGGAAAGGAAAAAAAGGATACAACTCAAACCAAAACGGATTCTATACCCCCTAAGAAAGAGGAAGACCTGGTCAAAGAAAAGGCAACGGATATTTTAGGCGGACTTTTTGGACGAAAGAAAAAGAAAGATTCTACGAATTGATGTTTTAAAGAAGCGGGCCACTCCTTTTTATGGGCCTTTAGTTACTTAGTTCATTTGCTTTTAAAACTCGTAATAAGTTTCCGCCAAGAATTTTAGCGATGTCTTTTTCGCTATACCCTTTTTCTACCAATGCTTTTGTAATTAAAGGATATGCAGTAACATCATCCAATTGTTTTGGCGGTAAAACGATGCCGTCAAAATCTGAACCTATTCCCACATAATCAACACCCACTAATTTGATGATGTATTCAATATGATCAATGACTAGGCTGAAAGGTGCTCTTAAGGCTTCGGATTCTTGAAAGTATTTTGAATACATTGTTTCTTCGGCAAAATACGGATTCAGACCTGTTTGCTTGAGTGAGTCTATTTCAGACCTGTGTTTTTCAAGAAATTCACTTTCTTTTTTTTCTACGCTAGCATCAATAAAGCCAGAATTAAAATTAATCTGAATAACCCCGCCATTTTTGGCCATCGCCTTTATTTGCTCGTCTTTTAAGTTTCGAGGATGAGGACAAATACGGTACACTGAACTATGTGAAGCAATAATGGGTTTTGTAGTGTTTGCAATAACATCCCAGAAGGTTTGTTCACCAACATGACTAACATCAACCATCATTCCCAAGGCGTTCATTCTTTGAATGATTTTCTTACCAAAATTGGTAAGTCCTTTACTTTTTAAAGTATCGCTTTGTAATTCATCAGCAGCACTGGTTGCCCAATCAGTAGAATTATTCCAAGTCAGTGTCATATAGCGTACACCACGATTGTAGAGCGCGTTCAATTTATTCAAATCATCTTCAATTTGATGTCCTCCTTCTAATCCAATTAGAGCAGCTATTTTGTCTTTCTTAACTGCTGCTAAAAGTTCTTCGGTATTGGCAACTTTGACTATTTTATCTGAATTTCTTTGGAGTACTGCATCCAAACTATCTATTTGCCTATTCGCAAAGTCATATGGATTTATTTGATTGCCATCACTCCAAACAGAAAAGAATTGTGCATCTAATCCGCCCTGCTTCATTCGTTTTAAATCACTATGTGTTTTACCCAATAAATCAGCATCGAATACATGCCCTTTTTCCATGGTTTGGAGCAGAATATCGTTATGTGTATCAATGAATATTGCTTGGCTGTGAATTTCTTCAAAAGTTTTTGGTTCCAACTTTTTATCTGTGGAAGATTTGCAAGAGGTTAAAACAAATAGAAGAAGTAGTATATATCTCATATGGGGTATTTATGCACCTAATTTAACAAATACTGACCGAATAGCCGTTTTCTTATTTTGGTAAGAAGGCTTATGTAAGCAATTGATTTTTCAGAACCTAAAACATAATTATAAAACATACTTTTTGAATATTTCCTCTAATTCTATTTTCGGTTCAAAGCATAGTCCCGGATGGGTTTTTGAACTTTGAATAATGGTGCTTCTACAAGCCGCTAACCATCGAAACCTGTCCGGTAATTCCAGTTCGCCTATGGAACCTCCAGCAGCATCTCCATCGCAAATTAATTTCCAAGCATGTAAATAATCATTTAAGGTTTCTAGCGCTATTTCTGGTGAAAAGGCCTTCAATTTGTCTTGATTAATATGATATTTTATATCAAGAAATTTTTTCCGTTTACAAAAAAGGATGACGCCAACATTAAAGAATTCTTCGCGTTCCACTTTTGGTACAAATCGAATTATGGCATACTCAAATGTATATCTATCTTGCATCTTCAGCTTCTTTAACTAATTCATCAATCTTAGATAATTTAGTAGTTATAAACTTAACATATGCTGCTCTTATTTCGTTTGGAGGTAAAGCATCGAATTCACTTAACAACCAGTCTTCGGGTATGTTCGCAACAATTTCAGTAATCTTATCTTGATGAATTAAATGTTGGATTTCCTTTGCGGCTTCTGTTAATAAAGTGGCTCGTTGTAAGAGTACATGGTCTTTTATAAGAGGAAAAGTTCGGGTAAGATGATTTTTCCAATTTTTCCAGTCATGGTGAAAATAGAAACTTGCACCATTATCAATCCATAACTCATTGTTCCAGCTTAACAAATTTGTATTTTTTGCCGTTCTGTCAATATTACTGATAAGGCTATCTAATAGCACCACTTTTGAGGCTGTCATGCTATCTACTTTTGAAACTAAGGGGTCAAATGTAATGGCACTAGATAAAAAATGTAAACCTAAATTCAAACCGACGCTGAATTTAAGTAAGTCTTGAATTTCTTCATCGGGTTCAGTTTGGCTAAACGAATCATCTAGATTCATAAAAACCAATTCCGGAACTTTTAAGCCTATGGCCCGTGCGAGTTCTCCGCCAATAAATTCAGCAATAAGTGCTTTTATTCCTTGACCAGCTCCTCTGAATTTTAGTACATATAGAAATCCATCGTCCGCTTTAACTATGGCAGGCAGCGAACCTCCTTCTCGTAAAGGATGTACATATTGAACAACATCTACTGTTCTGATAGCTATTTTATTCATAAATACTACATGTAATTTGTACGTTTAATGGTAGTGCTGCATAGTTAAGCAAGCCTGTATTCATATCTATTTTTCAACTGTATTATGAACACCAGTATTTTAACTTTGATGTCTTGCGCACGACTTCTGTGATGGCAACATGGGCATTGGCGCGCTTGTAAAATGGATGTTTCTGCCCCATCATAAAAATAGCACATAAATGGGAATTTCTATTTAGGAAATCTGCCCCGATAGATAATAACCGTAAATGAAGCTCTTTCATTTGTTTGACAATCTCATTCTTCTTTTTCGGGAATGGCCATGGTGTGATTGGCAATCAGAAAACAATTTCCATCGATTTCAACATAAGTCCTCATAAAATGATAGTTTGTAGGCGTTGGCCCCCTGTCGACGAATGTGAATCCGGTTACAATAGCTGTAGCGCCAGCTGTGATCACTTGTACATCTTTGGATGTTCGAGACCTTGTGTGCGTAGCATCACCTTTTCGGTCTGAAACTCTCTTTATGAGTTCAGATTTAGAGTCTATTAGCGATGCGTGATTGTGAACCCAAATAAAATCTTCTAAGAGAAGCGATTTGAGGTGATTTGCGTCAGATTCTAGAAGAGCCTTCTCCCAAGAGGCGTCCAGACTTGTCAGCCGATTTGGGTTTAAACAACTTTCCTGAGCTACTACTGATACGAATGATAATCCCATCAAGACAAATACAGTACAGATAATTTTCATGATTTATATTTTTTGGAGTGATGTATAACGGTTGATGAATGCCTAGTTGCGGAAAATCACTTAGGATTTTCCGACGTCCTACGAAGTTAATTAATTCTAGTAATAC
>RCNE010003095.1_pt1 | contig 11441 bp, 11 predicted proteins | sample 2041361 | NCBI WGS metagenome assembly RCNE01 (sample SAMN09708229, study PRJNA481090) | Marine sediment metagenome, whole genome shotgun sequencing project.
AGCCATTACCTCACGCGGGCTAAACGGCTTACAGATATAATCATCTGCTCCGAGTTCCAAACCAAGCAAACGGTCAATTTCTTCAACTTTTGCAGTCACCATAATTATGGGAGTTTCAGAGTGGCGGCGATATTCTTTACAAATGGTAATGCCATCGACTTCCGGTAACATCACATCCAGTAAAATTAGTTTAGCTTGGTTTTTTTGTAACCACTCTTGCGCTTCCCGACCGTTGTGAATCATGTGCGTGTTATGGCCTGATTCACGACAGTAATCCTGCAATAATGAGGCTATTTTGACTTCATCTTCCACGATTAGAATAGGTGCAGACATAATTAAATCCTTTGTATTTGATCTCTAGCTAATTAAACTTTAGGTGTTTGTTTTAGCAAACGTCATAACAAATGTAATCCCACCTAAAGGTGAGTGCTTTGCAACAATCGTTCCCTCATGGGCCGCTACGATATTCTTACAAATAGATAAACCTAAGCCCGAGCCACCCGCATTTCTATTGCGAGATCCTTCAACTCGATATAAACGTTCAAATAATTGTGATAGTTCTTCATCAGTTACACCTGGTTCAGAATCTGACCATTCGACGATGATCTTACCCTTTTGCTGGCTCAGGCTAATCTCTAATTGGCCTGATTTACCAGTATAGTGCTGACTATTATTGGCTAAATTAGAAAATAATTGTTCCAAGCGTTGCTCATCACCCATTAGCATTAATTTATCACTACTTGAATTAAACTTAATCGTGATGTTTTTAGCGTCAAACTGATGTTGTTGTTTAACTAGGACACTTTGAACCAAATCCACCAGATTTAAAGGTTCTTTTATATAGTTTAAAGCTCCTAAATCCGACTGCGAGAGTTGATGCAAGTCAGTGACTAAGCGGCTTAAACGTAAGGTTTCATGATGCAATGAGTTAACCGAATCGCTACTCATTTCACGAATTCCATCTTGCATTGCTTCAATCTCACCTTGTAACACAGCAACAGGTGTTCTTAATTCATGTGAAATATCAGAAACCCATCGTTGTCTGGCAAGTTGATTTTCTTCTAAAGTCTTACCCAGTACATCAAGCTTGCGGTTCAATTGACCTAATTCATCATTGCTTTTATCAAGACTTTGAGATGTAAAATCACCCGAGGTTAATAGTCCCGCATGATGACCAATGTTATTAATTCGCGAACGTAAATAGGCTGCCAATAAAGCGGCACCAATTAAAATAAAAGCTAAAGCCAATAAAGCGATTTTTAAAAATGCGTTGTTTTGATATTGAATGAATTGTTTATCTAATTCGTCCGTAAATTTAGTAAAGGGTTCAAACTGCAAATAGCCGACCACTTTTCCATTTAAGTTCAAGTCTTTTAGAATAGCATTTGATGACTGCAGTGTTTTTCTTCCGCCACCGATTACGAATTTTTTATCAGTATCTAACAGTACTAAGTTTCTGGGAGGAGCGCGTTCGGCCCGAGGCGGCGGTCTTCTTTTGCCATCTTCATCTCTAGGCGGTGGTTGGTGTAAAAAATTATCTTCTGGAGAATGTGGCTTATCTGATGCTGGGTATGGTCTCGGCGGAGGAGGTCTACGATTAGGGCGACCAAAGTCTTCTGTAAACGCTCTAGGAGGTCGTCTGTCATCGCCTTCTTTTTGAGCCAGATCATGCAATCTAGGTAGTGAGTTTCTAGGTTCATCACTACTGTTGGGTAGTGGCGATTGAAAACGTCTATTGTAACGATCCCAAAGTCGTCTATTGTCGCGAATAAATTCCCAATTACTGTTTGCTTTATAACCCAATACAAGATTTTGTGCGAGCCCATCCAAACGATTCGCTTCAACTTGATTGATATAGGATAAGAATCCTTTTTTAACACTTTGATCAGATATATATAAGGCTAAAATTAACACCACACCCGTTATACCAATAATCGTTAAAACTAATTTATGCCACAGCTTAAAAATCATTTGTCACAAATAAAAATTATTCAAAAATAAAAGGGTTAGAGAATTTTTCATCAGAAGTAAAATTATCATCTATTAAGGTTAACATAATGCGCTTATGCCTGTCTTTAGGGGCTTCTGCACAGACAGCCACTTAAAAACAGGTGACTTTTTTAGTAGATGGTTTTATAAGTTTTAAAACTTACCCATCTCCAGCGTTGTAGTGGCAGTGACTTTGTCATCTTTAAACGCTTTGATTGTCACATAATACGCATGTCCTTTTCCACCAGAACATGGTGGCATATAAGCACCTGCTTTATCCCAACCTGGGCTACGTTGTGCTTCGATCACTTTGAAAGTTTTTGGAATCTCAAATGTATGTCCATGAATAGAGGGTATTTCCACTTCAGTTGCCGAAGAATCAATCGTATAACTCATTCTTCCATGGCCACCGTTATTCATTTTCTTAGAGTCTCGGTCGCTATATTCCAGCACGATTGAATTCGTACCTGTGGGTATTTTACTGACAGTCAACTTAGGCGTTGAGGGATTCTTACCGTCAAACTTCTGGCATTGTTGGCCTGCTGGAACTTTCACGCCGTCCCATGCTGTGTCCGCAAATCTTGCTTCAAGTGCGAAGGCATTCGCGCTGAATGCTGTTAAAAATAATGATGTAAATATTAGTTTTGATTTCATAATGTTAGCTACTCCTGTAACTGAATGATGCTGCTTGATATAACTTTAATTAACATATAGTTAATTAAAGTTATGCTTGGTGTCCCCATACAAATTATTGGATCGTGGTTTTCAAATAATATATACCAACATTGTGCAAGAATAATGAAAAATGCCTTAAAAGTAGGGGGATGTCATTTTTTTCATTTAACATCCAGCTGTCAGGTCGACTCTAATTAAACTCAGTAATTTATCGACTAATCAGGGTCTCCATAAAGTGTTTTAAGGTTTAAAGAAAACATTGTTTTGTAATTCGTTACCAATACTTGTGTTATTTCTAATCACGCTGGCTAAGGTAGCATCAGCAATAAAGTCTCGTTCAGTATTAGTTAAATCTCGTTGATACCAAAAACGATCACCAATTCTCAATTCATCAAATTGCTTTATATTAATCAAAGTAAATAATTCGCCAAGTTGAGAACCTATTATCACTAGTGGTTCTTCTGCCAAACCACCTACCCATAAGTCAATATCATCGACTGAGGTATAAGCTTCTTGTAATGCATCCTGTAATGCGACGTTTGAAGTAATTTGAGAAAATTCAGTTACTCTATTCAGCCCCATTGCTGCACGCGTATCATTATAAGATCCTAAACCATGATCTCTGCCGCGTTGAATATTCAGTGAGACTAAATCAAATCCCCCAGAACCCGGCCGACCAAACAAGAAATTACGCAAATTATTTACTACTTTCACATCGATTGATTGATGAAGTTGTGTCGCCATTCCACGTAATAAAGGATCAATGTCATTTTCTTCTTTTAGCAGATTGATCCCAGAGAAAAATGCTTCTCGCAAAGTAACATGACCATCAGCGATTTGTTCTCCTGATGCATCAATTCTTAATAATTGATCACTTACCTCACTGTGACCTAAGCGATAAGCCGCCGCTGAAAATTCATTGTAAATACTAGGATTCAATTCTTCATCGTAACCTTGATAATCGGGTATCGTATTTGTACCTAACAGCGCAGGTAAGTATTCTTCATAAGTAATTTTTTGAATTTCTGCAATCACTAGTCGGCGAGCAGATTGAAAGATAGCCTCGACAGATAAGACATTGTTCTGTTGCTGTAGCAATGTTGCGATACGGTTATGTTCACGCATCCAAAGCGTATGCATTACGATTAAGTTGAGTTGCTCATTGACTCTGACATCACCCGCTAGAAATAGCGATGTTGTGTCAGTGACGAAGCCACTTGCGTTGGTGAGATTATCAACATTGAAAGGTAATAGATTATTGGCACTAGTCTTTAACAATGGGCTATTGGCACCGACACGTAAGGCTGTATTACGCTCATTACTCGAACCATAAATCATCGAAGCGTCGATAAAACTCGTTATTTCATTTTCTTGCTCGCGAGGATTATTAGTATTAGTTCCAGTTTCAGGATCATAAATAGCTCGATTGAAGGAGATTTCAACCGTACCCGTACTTGTTGGATCAAAAAAAGTATCGCCGCTCGGGACTAGAATGTTCGCGGGCTCGTCAGCGCTACCGTCTGTTAAGTCGATATCGTGATCAATAAACTGTCCCCACTGCCAAAGAAAATCTGTGGTGCCGTAAGTATTGGGGATATTCTCTCCATCGGCTTGAGCTGAAACTAAATTACTAATCGTTCTGGCACTATTGAGGGCTGCACCTGCCAAAGATGAGACTCCATCACTATATTTCGCATCACCTATGCGTTGCAAATGTTCAAAGCTTGCACCCCAAGTAGGGTTCGCTTCGTTATTACTCGTACCGTCATAACTACGAATTTCACGAGCGCCTTGACGATTGGCTTGAAAGTTATCTCGACCATCACGATTTCTCGCGTTGTTTCTTCGTTCAGCGTTATCGTTATTGATACCTTGTGGTGAACGCGTTCTGCTGCCTTGTTGATTATTATTAATTGTATCTGTATCTGTATCTGTATCTGTATCTGTATTAGTTGTATTAGTTGTTTCGGTGGTAGTGGTTTGGTCGTTGTCAGTGGTGGTATCTTCAGATGACCCTGAACCACCACATGCTGATAATACCAATACAAACGGTATGATTTTTAATACCTTCATTTCCATTCTCACTTGTTTGATTAAAGTATGAGTGAAATTAATCTAGAAATGTGCAAACAATGTGTTAGAAATGTGAAAAGTGCCATAAAAGTGGAGGGGGCATTTTTATACCTCTGCACTTCGCCTCTAATTCTTAGTACTGGTATTTCCTTTAGAAATCCCTGCATATTTTTTTGGCTCTTGGTGAGCCTAAAAAAGCAACACCCCCCACCTTTTATGAGGTTTTATAAACCTCACCCTTATGGGTAATCGTCGCTGCGCTCTGCCTCGGCTGAGGTGTTTTGTAAGTATCAATCTAGTCTGACCCTTTGATCTATGAATCATGACCTTCTTCAGATTCGAACTTGGTCCCCTCGATCTTTTGAATAGGTTTATTCCTAACACATATCAAATCAGTATCTGAAATCAGCTGGCAGGTGCCGATGTATAAATCACTATGACCACCTTGATACTGACAGACTTGTGATTTTACTTTCTCTGCGCAAGTTTCCACAGCCACCTTGTTTAGTGAACCAGAGTGCGCGTATGAATTGCTAGCAGTTAGCGACAAGCTGAATACTGCTAGCAACATGAGAAAAGCGCTTATTAATTTAATATTAGAAGCCAATGATTACACCACTAACCTTTTTTTGGTGGTGCGCCTGGAGGAGGTCCACCGTGTCCACCTACTGGACGAATAGATTCTCCGTGAAGACATCCAATAAACATATTTTCACTCGGACTTGCCGAATGATAGTGATAGCCTCTGATGTCATCGCTGGTTCCACGACATTCATCAAGCGACTCAACTTCCTTACCTTTTGCGTCTTTCATTGCATAGACACCATATCCATCTGATGCAAAACCTACGAGTGCAGCGTGGCCGTCGTCGGTCTTAGACTTGTTATCAGTACAACCCGTTGTAGAGTGATAGTGATAGCCTTGGTGTACGTTAATGTGTCCACCACAATCATCAAATGCAGCAATCGTATAAGCCCCTAAAATTGCATCAACGGGGGCTGGCCCTGATAATTCACTACCATCCAGTGCAATACCCGAAGTTCGGACTCGACTTGTCTTAGCTGCAGGAATCGGAGTGGTAGGAATGAGGAAGGTTCGAGAGAAATCATCATCAAGGTATGACAGTTCACACTCTATACAGTTTTGTTTGTACTCTTCTTCAACATCAGGTTTTGCTGCGCCTAAGCAGGCTGCTTTCGTTGCTGTGTAGCGAACTTTGTTTGTTTTAGCATCGTACAGTACCCATTTTTCGTCACCATAATATTCACTGAGTTTTAATATGAATTCTCCCGTGATATCGACTAAATCGCCAGAGCCTTCATTACTAAACCATGCGCCACCGACATCAGCTCCGTCGGAAGTCGTTCTTGGGCAGAATGGCCCCGGCTTTCGACCTGCAGGTGCGCCAGGTGTGACCATTTGGTAACACGTAGTTTTTGTACCTTCAGTGGTTTCACAATCTACAACTTTAGGTTCTTCGGTAAACGCACCCTTCAAAAATAATGAAATATTCATTCCCTTTGAAGAAGTAGAGTTAGCTTTTTCAGTAGTATCATTTCCTTTTGCGCCAACAGTAGTTTCTTGTTTGCTATTATCGATATTAGTGCTATTGCAAGCTCCCAGAACGATTGCGCTAAAGGCTAAAATACTAATAAATAAACGATTTATTAATAAACTCATTTTATAAATTCTTTTATTGTATAAACAATTGGTTTTCAGAATGTTTTTGAGTAAGCACTATTTTATGTCGTTTAGTTTCTACGTTTGTAATAGGTTTACTTGAGGCAGTAATTGTAAACTCTTTTTCATCGGGTTTTTTACCAAATAAACCAATATGAAAGATTAAACCTTTGCTGTTCTCCATTTTGGTTTTATCTAATGCAAAGCGCCCCATTATGACTAATTGTTCAGAGTGAGATTTGCCGATGTCATGGGAAATTACAGGAGTTATCAACAAACCTTGTAAAGGTCTCAATCCTGTTTTGTCAGATAGTGTTATCTTATTTTTTACTGCGGAAAAAATAAGTGATTTATGTTTGGCGAATTCCTCGGCTGACATCATTCCGTCCTTGTCGACATCAAAACCTTGATCACTATTTTCAAACGCTGAAACGGGCAGAGAAAGCACCATAAAAATGCCGTCATCTTTGAAGTTTAAGGAACCGTGTTGAGCTACCATCAAGTGTGCAGAAGCGTGCGGCACAATGACCGCACACATTACAAAACTCGTTAATAAAATATTTGCCCAACGAGATAAATTTGCATACTGTTTCAGCATAGTTCTTAGCTCAGATATTAATTTAGTTACTAGTTAATTCTACTTGAACGATCGCCGTTGGCACTCTTGCAGCTGGGGGTGGTCCACCACCTGGAGGGCCGCCAGCACCTTCAACTTCACCCTTTACACAACGTTGAAAGTAAGGGTAGCTATCGGTCGCATAGTAATGGTAAATGCCATCAGGAAATTCAGGTGTCACGCCAAAACGTCCATTACACTCATCCAAGTCACCTGAGCCTTCTACATATTCCCAGTCTTGTTTGAACATTCCCATTTCGTAAATATCAACTGAAGGTCTGGTATCACTAATTTCAGTGACAAATTGGTAGCTACCAGTGAGGTTTGCTAATGCTGAAGTTGCATCATTTGCATCACTATAACCATATCGTGCATAAATTGGGAAGCCATCTGAAGCCCAAGCGATAAGCGTCATTTTAGAATTATTGCCCCCTTGTAAAGTAATGAAGCCTTCTGGCATACCATGATAATGATAAGTGCCATCGGGTTGTACGTGAGCATTATTATCATCAGCACCAAAAAAATCAAAGTTAGAGTAACCCAACGCTTCTAAACTCCAAGCGCCAGTATTATCTCCGCCATTACAAGAATCACCATAATCAGTACAAGACCCACCTGTTCCAGCATCTATTTTCACGCCATTTAATACATAGCCTTGAGGTCCCAAAGGCCCACCTAAGGTTGTAGCAACTTCTGTTTCTACTGGTGTTAAAGTAATACTAGCAGCGACAGTTTGTTCTGAAATCGTATTAGGGTTGGCATCGTTAGGGAAGGTACCGACTTCGTGATCAGGTATACCATTTGCAACTAAATCACGAGTGGTATCTGAACATGTCCAGTCAGATGTACTAGTAGTATTTACCGATTCTGAGCTATTGAAGGCACTATAACTGTAGTTACATTCAATACCATTGGTAGAGGATGTTCCTGTAGCAGTAGTTGTTGACGAATCTGTAGCAGTAATTGTTACTTGATCAGTAACTGTATCAGTACCATCGCTTACTGCAACTTCAAAGGTATAGCTTCCAGCTGTATCAACAATGAAACTGGCATTCGCTTCAGTCGTAGAATCCAGTGCCACAAAACTGTCGCTGGGGAAAGTGACTATAACCCATTCATAAGTTAACGAATCATTGTCAGAATCAGTACTGTTACTAGCATCTAGGGTAACAGTGCTAAATATATTCACACTTTGATCAACTCCTGCATTAGCTACTGGCAATGAATTAGTTGTTGTCTCAGTTGTCTCAGTTGTCTCAGTTGTCACAGTAGTCTCGGATGTATCTGTGGTATCAGAGGAAGATCCCCCGCAAGCACTTAAAAAAAGTGCGAGTGTTAAAGTTGATAGGTAGCGCATACTTGTTCCATAATTTAATTGTTAATAGAATTTGAAAGGAAATATAACTGTGAAATGTGTAAGAAATATGAAAAGAATGTGGCAAAAAATAGGGTCATAAAACTATTGCGACTAAACCTAATAATTAAAAAAGTACCCAAAAGGTGGGGGGTGTCATTTTTAAATGCTGTTTATAACCATTCCTCCATTTTGTCTCTAACTGGATTCGCTGCGATTTTATTGTATTGAGCGTTTACGAATTCTACAAATTTAGGGTCAAACATATTGTTGCCAAACTTTTGCCACCATGAGTAAACTCTGGGCAGGACTAATTGGTTTTCTACGCCATCTAAATAAGTAGTAAAAGTACTCTCGTCGACGACTCCATCTTTGTACTGTAACCAGACAAACTCTCGAACGCCGTAAAATGAAACCAGCCATGAGAATAGTTCGGTTTTTTCTTCTAACGTAAGCAATTCAGGTTTTCTCATACTAACTGCTATACGTGGCACTTGTATTAGGCTCGCTGACGTCATTTGATTTATTTGCCAGATCGCTGTGCGGGTTTCTGCAAAAGTAGCTTTGGTACTCTGTCCAAATTGCATCGTAAGAAAAATCAAGGTCACAAGAATTGATATTGAGCTTAATATTTCGCTTATCGCAGACCATTTAACCCAGTCCATTTTTTTAAATAACATGGTATTTCCTATTGGCTTTTGAATTGAATAAGGGAGTTCATTATTGCTATTAAGCGAACTGCAGTTAGTTAGCTTGAGCAATGAAATTAGAGAAAGAAGAGTGGGGAGTAAGTCCCTATAAACACTTCAAGAGGGAGAGACTCCTGAAGTGTTTATAGAAATAATTTAAACTTATTCAGCTGGACGTCCGCCTTCGGGCGCACATACCAATTCGTCTTCACCACGTGGTGGCGTTATACAGGTACCAGTTACATCACCTCTTGATCCGGAGAACGAACAGCTATCAGCAGCGCTCTTATCTGCACAGGCTTCAAAAGCTTCTGCTGGTGGCTTACCGCCTCTGGGAGGTCCTTTTCGTTCTGCTGCATTGGCTGTTGATAAAGCCACCGATGCAACCATGGCAAGTAGTGATGATACGACTATTTTTTTATTCATTTATGTTACCTCTATGGATTGTTATGAGTCACTGTATGTGAGCTTAAAGTATGAAAAATAATTATGGTAAAAATAGGGATAAAAAAAGGAAGAAATGTGAAAGTTGAGACTTAAAATAAAATTTTATCTAAAAAAACCATCTTCTGAATAATCAGAAGATGGTGAAAGGTTCTATAGCTAGGAGGGTCTATGAACCTGAAGGAAGAGTTTTTTATTAATTTATTTGAAATTCCAGCGAATATTACCAGAGACAACATCTACATCTTCTTTGGAAGTTGAATAGCCTGCACCTACTGATATGTCATCATTGAAGTGATAACGTGCACCAACTTTTAATTCTGTGTCATAGCTATCAACATCGCTATAGTCGATATTTGCATCCACTTCTACTGTGTCTGTTAACCAATGCCTAACGCCAACTCCAACACCGTAACCATCTTCATCGTTTACAGTATCAATATCTTGGTTAATATATTTTATGTTGGTAGTCACATCTGTTTTCGGCGCTATTGAGGCGTGATATTCGATACCAATCGCTGATTCTTCAAAATCAAGGTCAGATCCACCAGTTGGGTTATCAAGATCACCTTTTGCATATTCGCCAACAATATTCAATTTAGGGGTGATTTCATAAGAACCAGACAGCTTACCTACATTGGCATCAATGTTTTCTAAGTCATAATTTTCGAAACCACCTTCAATATAGTTGTAATTAAAGTCTGCAGCTTGAGCACTTGTGGCTATAACTGAAGAAGTCATTCCTGCTAAAACTACCACTGAAATTGAACGTATAATTTTGGTTTTCATTTTGTTTTTCCTGTTGTTAAAGTATCGTATTTTTAGTAATACGCTGCTTCTCATCGAAGCATGGTAGATAATTTAAAACAGAACTGTGGAAGCAATATGAAGTCAATGTGAAAGCAATGTGAAAGGTAGGTAGTGTGCTGTAATTTTTAATCAAAGAAATAGAATCTAATAGTAGATATATTGAAAAGACACCCCCCCACTTTTCATTCATTTTATTCGCTATGGGGTCATCGTGATGGTTTTTTAATATAATACAGGCAATAAAAAACCGAGATAAACTCGGTTTCTTATTTTGTATAGATTCAAGATTATTCTAAGCAAGTGCCATTCTCACTGACTTCACACGCTAGGTTTTCAGTTCCGTCCGCATCACTTGTATGATTGTAAGTAACAATGTCATATACAGTGATAGAATTACCATTACCTACAATGTTAAGCTCATCTACCGTTAGATTAACGTCATCTTCAACGGTGATGATATTGTCATCACCTGTGATACTTATCTCATCAATACTCGTATCACTATCAATTGTTAAATAATTGCCATCGCCTTGAATGGTAATTTCTGAAAGATCATCTTCTAAGATTAAATAAGCACCATCGGCCCTCAAAATCAACTCATACAAGTCGTCATTATCGAGTGTCGCGGTACCATCATCGCTGCTATAGCTTACTGTCTGTTCGTCGTCATCAGTATAATCAGTACCATCATCATACTCACAAGCTTGTAAAGACAAAGCAATAAAAGCGAATATAAAAATACGCTTGAATATTACCATTGATGGGTTGAAATTTTTCCTTATGTTAGTTCTTGTGTTTTGATTCATATTGTTTTGCATGCTGTATTTCTAGGTATGGTTTATAGGTAGACGAATATGTTTTCTTCGATGTGGAAGAAAAATATTAGGGTAGAAATGTGCAAGGAATATGAATAAAACTCGTAAAAGGTGGGGGGGTGTCTTTTTATCTTTTAAAATAAGATGAAAGCGTATACTTTAAAAATCATAAATACATCCAAAGGAAAAACCATGTCCTTGATAGCAAATACCCCGAAACCACCTTATTACGCAGTGATTTTTTCTAACCATCTAAATGACGATACTGCTGGATATACTGAAATGGCAGAAAGAAT
>RCNE010002023.1_pt1 | contig 11440 bp, 9 predicted proteins | sample 2041361 | NCBI WGS metagenome assembly RCNE01 (sample SAMN09708229, study PRJNA481090) | Marine sediment metagenome, whole genome shotgun sequencing project.
CTTAGTGGCTGCAAGGATGATCAGAATAAGGTGGTCAAAACAGAGCCCATAACATTTACAAAAGAGGGAGAACTCACCATCTATAAGGCACAGTCAGACTCTGTTATTGTAAAATACAATATCGAAATCGCGGAATCTGATTATGAGACCCAGACGGGCCTTATGTATCGGGAATCCATGGAATTGGATCAGGGGATGCTTTTTATCTTTCCGGACGTGCTTTTTCATTCATTTTATATGAAAAACACCAAAATACCTCTGGACCTTATTTTTATAGATGAGGAACTTAGGATTGCAAGTTATAAGGAAAATGCGCAACCATTGGATGAGACCGGCCTATCGTCCGAAGTCCCGGTTCAATATGTACTGGAACTTAATGCCGGACAATGCAAACAATTTTCTTTGGAGGTTGGCGATCGCATCGCATTTATAAGAATGTAAAAAGTAGAAAATGAACTTACTTCTTGAAGGGGAGGAAAGTAATCGGCTTATTTTCCGTAAAGTATCGAAGACAGATTTTAATGCCTGGTTACCATTTCACCAGGAACCCTTAAGTGCACAATATTTTGCAGGAGAGGATCTTTGAGCCGGAGATAGCCTGCCAGAATTGGTTCACGAAGGTATTTACCAGATATGAAAATGATTTAGGTGGCCTAAATGCGCTTATAAGTAAAGAGGATAGTGAACTTGTGGGCATGTGCGGCCTATTGATTCAAACTGTGGACGAGATCCAGGAACTGGAAATTGGCTATTCCATACTACCTGCATACTGGAAAAAAGGATACGCTACAGAGGCAGCAAAAAAGTGTAAGGTTTATGCCTTTGATCGTAAATTGGCTGAGTCTATTATTTCCATCATTCATATAGACAATATTCCTTCTCAAAAAGTCGCCCTGAATAATGGGATGTACTTAGATAAAACCACCACCTACAAGGGAATTCCTGTGCATATTTTTAGGGTGTATTTGTAAAGTGGGTAGACAATTGGATTCCGAACCGATCCTTGCTGACGCCAATTGCACGATGGTTTGCCTTTATATGTCTTTCATATTACTAATCAGTAGTGCTATTTACGCTTTATTCAGCATTCCATTTATAGACAGCATAGGCACATTGGGGCTTGCTTATTTTGCATTCAAAGAAGGAAGGGAATGCTTTGAGAAAGCCAATAGTGAAAAATACTGTGCATGTGACTAGAGCTGAATTAAGCTTTTGTCCCTTAGGTGGGGAATTTAAAAACTTCACATGCAAATTCGGAGCTATTCTTTTCAAATAGTATTCATCACAATACAATTAAAAAGGATCTTTTTAAAATAAGGAAGAGCCCTTGTTATTTCAGAGAAATCAGTAATCGCGCGCTTATGGCCTGACTATAAAGTTCTTAAGTCGAGTGAAAAAACTTTTTTTCCGTTTTTCTTCAATATAAAGTCTATCACCAAACACTAGCTCGTCCAAGCGAGAATTTAATTTGTCCACGTGCTCAGACAACTTGTCTGTACACTTAAGGAACTTGCCTATATTTGTTTGATTCTCAGCCGATTCGCTTTGCTCCCTCTCAGATTTCTCAGAGCCAGCGACGATTGACTCAGCCAGAGTGCTCAGGTTCTGTGCTGTATCAGTTAGATCGTCAGCGAGGTGTTTTACATCTTCAGTAAAATGGGTTGCGCGGCGAAGAATCTCTTTCATAGTAGAATTCTTGGCTTCCATGTATGCCTCAATCACAAAACTCATGTCCAGTATTACAGTCTTGTTTAATGCTTGAACAATTTTTGTCCTGTTTTTTGTATCGCCTTTGTACTGTCTAAAAATTAATTCGACAGACTCATTGAGCATAAAACAATAAGCACTCATATACGAACTGGGCTCCAGCCCTACTCGTAAATGAGTCTGGCCCACTTTCTTCGTCTGCTCAAATTGCGTTTCGCCGAAGTGCTCGGAAAACAAAATTCTCTGCCAATGCTCTTTTTGCTTAGTACGGGCTCTTTCCATGGATTCCTTATCCCGGAATAGTGATTTTAGTTCGGGTTGACCCAAGATATGGATATACATGTTGTCAAGCATATCTTCGATAGACTCCTTAAATAAATCCTCAACCTGATGCAGTGTCTGATGTGTATCATTGTCAAACTTGAGGAAGCGAAGCCGTTGTTCTATGATTTTTGAATGAGGCATATCTAAAGTTTATTTTTATGTTTTGAATTCTGGGAAAATTTTAACCGATATTTACCATTAAAGGTAGGGAATCTCTCAATAAATTTAACAAATTCAAAAAACTGTTCGTTTTGTCAAGGTTTGTCTTTTACATCTTTTAATTCCCTCAAAATAATCTCCACACTCTTTTTAGCATCACCAAATAACATTTTGGTATTATCATTAAAAAATAATGGATTTTGAATACCTGCATATCCAGGATTCATGCTTCTTTTTAAAACACCTATTGTCATATATATATATCTAAAACTGTAACTAATTAATAACCAGATTTATAGCCCTTTTATTATAATTGTTCTAAAGTTTTAAGCATAAATTGATGAAATCTGTTTTCTTCTAAAATTTCAAAGATATCATCCATAACCTTAAATTATTCTTGATTTATTCTGGAAACCTAAAAAACTAAAGGTGGCCATTCTTTAAAATTCCGTTAATTATAATATCAGCATTGACTTTCGCTGTACGCTCCACAACAGTATGGGCAAGGCAAAGCCTGGTAAACTTCCAATTATGGAAAAGTTACTGCCCCTTGCAATAAACGATTTGACAATTGGACACTGTTAATATTAAAACAACACATGGCATAAAACTCCTGAAAAAAATAAAGAAATTATTATTTGTTCTTTTAGTGAATCAATAACCAGTATAGTGCTAAAACATTTAAAAGAAAATATTTCCAAACACCATGACCTTTCTGGAATCTGGGCTATGCATTTTAGAGGCATGCACAAATATTTGCATCATTGCTATGGCAAACACCAAATCTCATTGGTAATGCTCAGGACACTAAATAAATTAAAACACAAAAAAGTTATAAATAAGTTTAGTCAACCCTACCATTGGTCTTTTACGTTATAGTGACGGTACAGATGGTTAAAATGTAGTCAATTATTGGGGATTTTTGGTCTAATGAGATAGGCACATGTGTATAGAATATGTAGTATTTATATTCTCTCAAAGTTAAATATGAAAATTTTAATTACATTAATTCAGGAAAATAAGCTGTTGAGTTGTTTTCTATATAAGGAGACTGTCTCAAGTTCTGCTTTTGACTTTAATTTGAAGAAAAATATGGTAATAGTAGAATGACCAAAAGTAGCTATCAGAGCATAATACGTGATATTTATTTATTTCAGAAATTTACCTTTTTTGTTTACTGCTTTTGTTTAGTCGTCCCGTACTAGCTTTATTAAACATATGTTTATTAAAATTTTTTATATAATTCATCGTTAATCTTATATCATTTTCATCATTATACAGATGCTGTATTGAAAAAGTCCGTTCACATAGCCTACCTCACTACTATGGCCATAATAGTTTTAGTAGTTACCCTGTATTTAATTTATACGGGTTACACCTACTATGGCACTTCATTGGAAGAGCGATTTTATCACCCCAGACATAATTGGTTTAAACCAAGTGGCATATATGGCCAGGGTTTGGGTATTATCGGTACATTTATGATCCTCTTTGGAGTAGTGATATACATTGCCAGGAAGCGCTATAATTTTTTAGCAAAACAAATAAGACTTAAATACCTTCTTGAATTTCATATTTTCCTGTGCACCCTGGGCCCTATTCTAGTACTCTTTCACACCGCATTTAAATTTGGAGGTATTGTATCTGTAGCCTTTTGGAGCATGGTTGCAGTAGTCCTTAGCGGGGTAATTGGAAGATTTATCTACAATCAGATACCGAGAACAATAGAAGGCCGGGAATTGAGCAAGAACGAACTTCAGCATATGAAAACCGATTTGGCGGTGGTACTTCATCAGCGATTTAATCTGGAGTCGAATACCATAACCATTGTTTCTGATTTGATGAGTGAAGAAAACACAATTGACAATAGGAAAAAACTGGGGTATTTAAAAAAAATTCTGGGTCGCAAGGACCTTCCTAAAAAAGACAGGAATGCAATATTGCACATGGTAAAAAAGGAAATAGTACTTTCAAATAAAATAGGCAGATTGCAAATGATGCAAAAACTTTTTAAATACTGGCATGTTGCACACATGCCCTTTGCTTTGATTATGCTCATTATTGTGGTCATTCATGTGGCGGTTACACTTGCCTTTGGTTATAAATGGATTTTCTGATGGATGAAGTGTTATTAGAACAGATAGTAATATATGGTATAGTACTTCTTTTATGTGCTTTCACCGTATTTTTCTATCTGCGAAGAAAAAGTAAAAAGTCCCTTGAGACAGTAAAAAAAGTTGCTGTTGCCAAGGATGAAGGATTGTTTGAACCCATTTCCCTGCATCCCTATATTGACCTTAATTCCTGTATAGGTGGCGGAGCCTGTATCACCGCTTGTCCCGAAAAGGATATTATAGGTATTGCCGATGGCATTGCTACCGTCATCAATACCTCTAATTGTGTTGGCCATGGTGCATGTTTCCACGCCTGCCCAGTAGAGGCAATATCCCTTCGTATTGGAACAGAATCCAGAGGTGTGGATCTTCCGCATGTGAGCGAAGACTACGAAACCAATATCAAAGGAATGTATATAGCCGGAGAATTAGGTGGAATGGGATTGATTAAAAATAGCGTTGAACAGGGCCAGCAGGCCATGGGAAATATTGCAAAACACAAAAAACCATCTAAAGAAAATGTTTTAGATGTTGTCATAATAGGTGCCGGCCCCGCGGGAATTTCCGCAACTCTTGAAGCTAAAAAGCAGGGATTATCCAGTATAACATTAGAACAAGATTCCCTGGGGGGAACAGTCTACACCTTTCCAAGGGCAAAAATTGTAATGACCTCACCCATGAACCTGCCTCTTTATGGCAAGGTTAAATTATATGATACCTCCAAGGACGAATTACTTCAATTATGGAAAAAGGTAATTTCTGAACAGAACTTAGAAATTCTTGAAAACACTAAGGTTGAAAGTATTACGCCTATAGAGGACGAAACATTTAAAATAGTAACCAATACGGGTAGTGAACATATTTGCAATCAGGTACTGCTGTCCATAGGAAGAAGAGGAACACCAAGAAAACTAGGTATTCCGGGTGAAGATTCACAGAATGTAGCCTACAGATTGCTTGAACCTGAACGAATCGAAGAGAAGAAAATTATTGTTGTGGGCGGAGGCGATTCGGCTATTGAATCTGCGCTCCTATTGCTGCAAAATAATAATCAGGTTATACTTTCCTACAGAAAAGATAAATTCTCCAGGCTGAAACCCAAAAACAGGGAAAATATTGAGCAGGCCATAGCTGATAAGTCGATTAGAGTCGTATATAATTCTAACCTGGTGTCTATAAATGAGAAAAGTGTTTTGATGAGCATTGAAGGAGACGCAGCTACGGAAATTGAAAATGACCTTGTATATATTTTTGCGGGTGGGGAATTACCTACCAGCTTTTTACAAAATGCTGGGATTGAAGTCTCTAAACGTTTTGGACATATTTTGAAATCCTATAAATGATATGACTTGAAAACTCGTTTTACATATACCTTCTTGCTTTTTATATTAACCCTGATTACGGGTTACGGTCAAATATCCCCGGGTGATTTATCAGAGTCCCATGCTGATCTGGAAGGAATAAGTAATTGTACCCAATGCCATGAGTTAGGGGCAAAAGTATCCGACAAGAAATGCCTGGAATGTCATAAGGAAATACAATCCCTGATCAATAAAAAAGATGGCTATCACGCCAATTCCGGTGTGGTAAAAAAAGACTGTTTTGAATGCCATAGTGATCATCACGGGCGTAAATTTGATATGATCCGTTTTGATGAAGATGCCTTTAATCATGACCTTACCGGTTATGAATTGGAGGGTAAGCACGAGGAAGTGGATTGCAGAAAGTGTCATGTTACCGAAAATATCCAGGATAGAGAACTGAAAAAACGAAAAAACACATTTCTAGGCTTAGATGAAACCTGTCTTTCCTGTCATGATGATGTTCACCAGAAAACCCTTCCAAAGGATTGTATGGCATGTCATACTATGGAAGCTTTTAAACCTGCTTCAAATTTTGACCACGATACGGCAGATTATAAATTAGAAGGAGAGCATTTGAATGTGGATTGCATTGAATGCCACGCAATAACCACAAGAAATGGAAAGGAATTTCAGGAATTTACAGACATTCCATTTAATGATTGTGTTTCTTGTCATGAAGATCCCCATAGTAGTCAAATACAAGGACAATGTGTGCAATGTCATACAGAAACCTCCTTTGCCACATTTACCGGGCAGGGAAATTTTGATCATAGTACCACAGATTTTACACTGAGGGGAAGTCATCAGGAAACAGATTGTTTTGCCTGTCACACCCAAACCAGTGATCCATTATTGGTTTTCCAGAGACGTAATGTAAACGAAAACAGCTGTGTAACATGCCATGATGACGTTCACGAAGGCAAATTCGGTACGGATTGTGTAAAATGCCATAGGGAAAGCAGTTTTATGACCCTGCGCTCCATGGACTTCTTTGATCATAATGTCACCGATTATCCACTGGAGGGAAAACATATTGGGGTAGATTGCAGGCAATGCCACAAAAAACGATTTACCACGCCTATAGATTTTACAGCTTGTAATAATTGTCATGATGATTACCATAGAGGAGAGTTCAGGGAAAATGATATTTCTCCTGATTGTGTGGAATGCCATTCGTTGGAAAATGGCTTTGATTACAGCCTTTATACGCTGGAACAGCACCAAGAGACTAAATTTCCTCTAGAAGGGGCACATAATGCAACCCCTTGCTTTGCCTGTCATGTAAGTGAAAAGGAAGACAGATGGAGCTTTAGAAATCTCGGTACAGACTGCATAGACTGCCATCAGGATATCCATGAGGGTTATATCAGCGAAAAATACTATCCCAATAATGAATGTAAAGTATGTCATATAAATGAGGTCTGGACCCAGGTCAATTTTGATCATAGCCTAACAGATTGGCCATTGGACGGAAAACACACTGAGGTAGATTGCAGAGAATGTCATTTTGTTATGTCCGATGACAATACTACCTTTAAACAAACGTTTAACAAATTAGGGGGGCAGTGTGTAACTTGTCATGAGAATATTCATGACGATACATTTGCCATTGAGGGAGTAACAGATTGCACAAGATGTCACATAACGGATAGTTGGTTTCCAAAAAAGTTTAACCATAACCGTACATCCTTTCCACTGGAAGGGGAACATGCAAAAATAGCATGTAGTGCTTGTCATGAAGTTGCTTCTCAAAATGGAGAAACAGAGGTATTATACAAACTAGGTAAATTTAAATGTATAGACTGTCATCTCTAATATTCCTATTATTGGGCTGCTTACCACTTTTAGCCCAGTCACCTCATGGTGATAATCTGGATATGGACTGTGTTAAATGTCATCATCCAGGAGGTTGGTACATCAACTACCAAACCATTCAATTTGATCATAGTAAAACTGATTTTCAATTAGAAGGAACTCATGCAAATGTAGATTGTAAACTATGCCATAGCACCAATGTATTTGACCAGGCACCTATGGATTGTGTTTCCTGTCATGCAGATATTCACAGCCAATCTGTGGGGAATGATTGTGTGAGATGTCATACTTCGGAGACCTGGCTGGTAGACAATATTCCCGAACTTCATGAAGCAAATGGATTTCCTCTCATAGGAGTTCACAGTAATCTTAGCTGTATAGAGTGCCATGACACAGATAGCAGCAATCTTAGAATTGACCCTTTGGGAAATGAATGTATTGATTGTCATCTGGATGATTATGCCGCTACACAAAACCCAAATCACCAACAAGCAGGTTTTTCAATAGATTGTATTGAATGTCATAGCCCCCTCGGATTTGGCTGGGATTCCGAAAGCATAAACCACGACTTTTTTCCATTAACAGAGGGACACAACATACAAGATTGTACGGAATGCCATACAGCGGGCAACTATTCAGATGTATCTCCTGACTGTGTTTCCTGCCATCAGGAAGATTATGCAGGCACAATGAATCCCAATCATTCTAGTTCGGGTTTCTCAACAGATTGTGTGGCCTGTCATACCACAAACCCTGGTTGGATGCCTGCAGATTTTGGTAATCATGATTTCTTTCCACTCACCTTGGGGCACGATATCCAGGATTGTACGGAGTGCCATACTACTGGCAATTATGCAGATGCATCTCCTGACTGTGTTACCTGCCATCAGGAAGATTATGCGGGCACAATGAATCCCAATCATTCGACTTCCGGTTTCTCAACGGATTGCGTGGCCTGTCATACCACAAACCCCGGTTGGATGCCGGCGGTTATTAACCATGACTTTTTCCCGCTAACCCAAAGTCACGATATACAAGATTGTAAAGCATGCCATATAACTGATAATTATTCTGATGCCTCCCCGGACTGTGTAAGCTGCCATCAAAAGGAATATTCCAGCACACAAAACCCCAATCATACGAGCGCCGGATTTTCCACCGATTGCGTTTCATGTCATACAACGAACCCGGGATGGATGCCTGCGGTTATTAATCATGACTTTTTCCCGCTAACCCAGGGTCATAATATTCAGGATTGTACCGAGTGTCATACCACACCTAATTATGCAGATGCATCTCCTGAATGTGTTTCTTGCCATCAAACTGATTATGACCAGACCAATAACCCTAATCACCTGGCGGCGAATTTTCCAACAGATTGTGTGGCCTGCCATACTACCAATCCGGGATGGACTCCTGCGGAATTTGACCATGATGGCCAATATTTTCCTATTTATAGCGGAAAACACCAGCAGGCCTGGAACGATTGTATAGAATGCCACGCGAACCCCTCGAATTATGCAGATTTTACATGTTTTACCTGTCACTTGCAGCCTGAAATGGACGATAAACACAGTGAAGAAAATGGGTATGAATATTTGAGTTCCGCATGTTTACAATGCCACCCCAATGGCGATTGAAAAGGATAAATGAAATTTAAATTACTTTTCATAATAGCCTTAACGGCCTTAACCTCAAATGCTTTTGGACAGGACAAACTCCTCCAGGGGCAGGTCTCGTTTGTTACCACCAATAACATCTACGTGAAATTTGATGACACTTCAACCATTGAGGTAGGTGATTCCTTGAATTTGGCTGGAATGGATAGAGCTTGTTTAATAGTCAAAAGCAAATCTTCTACATCCTGTGTGTGTTCAATTATCAACGATTGTGAAATTCAAAAGGGAGATGAAGTTCTATTTAATTACGTTATAAAAACAGCACCCGAAACCAACCAAGAAACGCCCACAGAATTACTACCGGCCGCACCAGTTGTGGAAGAAACCATAGAATCTATGTATACAGAGAACATTAACGGATCTGTCTCTCTATCGAGCTATAGTTATATTAATAGTCAAAGAGAAAACATGACCCGTGTAATGACACGTCTCGCCCTCAATGCCAACCATATAAACAATTCTAAATTCTCCTTTAACACCTATTTAAATTACAGGTATATTTTTGAACAGGCAGATAGTAGCCCACTTCCGGAGAACAGTTTTTTTAGGGTTTATAATTTGTCTGTGCGTTATGACGTTTTACCCTCACTTTCTGTAATCGCTGGAAGAAATATAAATCCAAGAATTTCCTCCCTGGGAGCTACTGACGGGCTACAGCTTGAAAAATATTTTAATAAATTTTACATTGGTGCAATAGGTGGTTTTCGTCCGGATATCTTTGATTATGGATTTAACTTAGATTTACTTCAATACGGAGGTTATGCCGGGGTGATGACGGACAGCAAAAAATTTTATTCCCAGACAACCCTGGGGTTTGTAGAGCAACAAAATAAGAGGGAAACAGATCGCCGATTTGCCTATTTTCAACATAACAGCACTATTTTTAAAAACCTTAATCTGTTCTCTTCAATGGAATTGGATTTATACAGCGAAGTGGATGGAGTTACTGTTAATGACATCAGGCTTACCAATTTATATATCTCTGCACGCTATAGAATTAGCAGAAAGGTTAATCTGATGCTTTCTTATGACTCCCGAAAACGTATTCTATACTACCAAACTTTTCAATCCGAAATTGATAGGCTCCTCGATGACAATCTGGCCCGCCAAGGGTTAAGAGCAAGACTGAACATCAGACCATTTAAATTCATCTCGGCTGGTTTCAATTATACCAAACGGTTCAGAACCAGTGAACTGAACAAATCAAACAACATCTATGGATATGTAACCTGGACGCGTATCCCAACCCTTGAAGGCAGATTATCACTATCTTATAACAGAAACGAATCTAACTATCTGTTAAGTAATATTGGCTCCATAAGATATTCAAGGGATCTCGTTAAAAACAAGTTATATGCCGACTTTTATTATAGATTTGCAGACTATAACTATAGTAGTATGAGAGATGCATACCTGCAAAACTATATTGGCACAAATCTATCATATAACATTAGCAGGAATTTGTTATTCAGTATTTCAGGTGAGATGGCCATTACTGAAATTGACAATAATTATAGAATATACGCAAGAATAGTCCAACGATTTAATAGCAAACAAAAAAACAGACGATGAAACAACAAATTAGTTTATTCTTTTTTGGCATTATCCTATTGATAAGTATTGCGGCTTGCAATAATGGTCCCAAGGTAATCACACCAACTTCCAATAGTGGTGACACTGAAAACGAAGGTATTTTTAAACCTGATCCCTCAACCCAGGTAACACAAGATCCAACAACGGCTGTTAGCAATGAATTGCATGAAGTTGTTGTAGAAGAGGTTCTTCCTACCGCCAGATATGTCTATCTCAGGGTTACAGAAGGTGAAGAAGAATTTTGGATAGCCACCAGGAAGGCGGAAATAAATAAGGGCGAGCTCTATTTTTACCGAGGCGGTCTTCTTAAAACGAATTTCGAAAGCAAAGAGTACAATCGCGTATTCGATAAGATCTATCTTATTTCCAAGTTGGTTTCAGCAGATCATTCCAAGCATGTGACTGCTTCTGCTGTCTCTAACAGTGTTGCCAAAAAAGAAATAGTGGTCAAGGAAGACATCCCTACTCATACCGAAAAAGCTGTAGTTCACAAGGGAACAATTAAAATTTCAGATCTGGTAAGTGATCCAAAGAAGTACGAGGGTCATACCGTGCAACTTAGTGGTAAATGTGTGAAAGTTAACCCCAATATTATGAATCGCAACTGGATTCATCTGCAAGATGGTAGTAAGGACGATTTTGATATGGTTATTACCTCAAATACCTTTGTTCCGGAGGGTAAACT
>RCNE010001861.1_pt1 | contig 11436 bp, 13 predicted proteins | sample 2041361 | NCBI WGS metagenome assembly RCNE01 (sample SAMN09708229, study PRJNA481090) | Marine sediment metagenome, whole genome shotgun sequencing project.
CTTCCTGATCCCTACCCACCAGGTTAATGCCCTGATAATGGGACCCGGTGACTATGAGGTGTCCGACTTCCTGCGGGCGGGCAGTGTTATGACGGTTTTGTTCCTCGTCGTATCGGTGACGATGCTAAATCTTGTGTTCTGATTCAATCAGCCAAGTAACGTACGCGTAAGGCGACGTTTGAACGCCTCAAGATCCTTCCACGCTACGGCGCAGTTCACCGGGCGACCGTTCTCCGTATCGATCACGGTATAACCGTCATCAGTAACGCGAAGCGGCAACTCACGCATCTCCACGAGATCCTCTTCGGCCGCCAGATAGACAGCAACGGTGTCGAATAGAGTGGTGCTGATCTTGGCGGGATCCGTGCCCTCGGGGATGTACGGCGCGCCGCAGCGCTTCGGCAATGTTAGGTACCGGCCCGATGCAAAGTAGCGTTACCGGTTCTGGCGACGCATGAATCGTGTCGATAATAGCTTGAACGCCGTCTTCGTGAACGACACCCAGATAGTCCTTGAGTTGGTAGTCGCCGACCCAGCCGCTTTGCAATCCCGGCTTGTCTTCCTGACCGACGCCAACACCGATAGGCACATCCGTTCGACCAGCGAGCTCAAGCAACTTCGCCAGCAAGCAGCAACGGTAAGTGCGGCCGTGGTCTGGATGAATTTCCGTCGTGACCACATCGTGTTATGCCTTAGCTAACGAAACATTATCTTAGCAGGCTACCGACAAGCGATATTGCTTGCCGCCACTCCACCGAATCCGATTCAGCTCTATCGCTCCGCCTTGAAAATCGGTGGATTGATAATCGCTGCCGTTTTGCGATAGTGTTTTTTCAGGCACCACCAGATGACCCGAAACCACAAATGCCACCCGAGAATCTTTCTCAAGTCAGGCATCACGCCTATAAGATCCGGCGAGTCTGCAATATTCGATTGCGGTGTCCCGGTACCGGGATCCGAAAGCACAATTCGCATCTGCTCAGAGTCCAGCGGATTGGCGCACCGGCCTTTAACCCACGACTGCACGACCGCCGCTACACCGGCTATGATCGCCGACGCGCCACTGGTCCGGCCGAACTGCTTCGTATAGCTTGAGTTACCGCCTTCGTCACCTGCCTTGTCGCCATAGCCAGCCGTCACTATTGCGTTGCCCCACGCATAGCAGTCGACGCGATCGCCGAAATTCGAATCGACCTCGCGTTGATGCCCGCTAGTCGACCCGACTACATTCGACCATCCGGCGCCGACCATAATGGCACCCGAGTCCGCGGAAATCAGAAGCTCATCGTCCAGGTCAAGGTGAGAATTGCCCGCAGCTTCGATAACAACAATGCCTGCGGCGACGGCTGATCGAATCGCAGTGTGATCACAGGCATCATATTCCGTTGGATATGAGATTGAACCGTTGTTGGGATAACGCGAAACCTCCAATAGCAGGATATCCCCGGCGCAAAGGAAGTTCATCGCTACCGTGATCGCTTCCGACACATGGTATTCGGTGTTGCTAGCTTCCTCGTAATGCGAAACAGCATTCAGGCTCGCCAGGTTGGGAGCGATCCCGGTAACCTCTTCCTCATCATCCTTGGCAGCGATAATTGCCATGACGGCCGCGCCGTGGTCAGTTTCCTTTTCTTGATTGGTTACAATGTCATTGAAGAGCAACTGTGGTTGCGGCAAGGCCTCGTGCGTCAGGATCCACCCTTTCTCCAAATCGATAACTCTGACGTCTTCGCCCTTGCCGTTCGACTGGCCCCAAGCCCAATACGCGTTAACGCCATCCGGCGCCGGATCCAGATACGACTTAACAGGTTGATCGTTCGGCGGTGGCGGCTGGATATTGGCGGGGCTCGTTGCCGCCTCGATATAGGACAAGGAAATTTCGTTTCTCAGTGCTCTCAGATCGGACGCAAATCCCTCTGGATCGTCCAATGTGCTCGCGTCCAACCGCCAGTAGTGGGTCAAACTATGCAGCGGCGGAAAATTTGTATTTTTGGCTCGCCTTTCGCGCTCTAGCAATTGCCGCACCGGAACATGCCTGATGACCCGCATCGCCGGCAATTCCTCTTGTTCCAGCAACGCTTTCAGTCCGTCGAGACCGTGGTGATCCGCAACTTGAATCAAATCGTCTGAATCAAGAATGTCTCTGCCTTCTTCGATTATCAGGCGAATTATTATCTGATCGGTGGACATGACTGTTTCTCCTCGCCAATCGCGGCGTATTCACGGGAAAAGTAGTGACTCAGTTTTAGTATAGTTCAGGAAAATCGTCTTCGCCCGGCCGCCCGCCGCTTGCAATGCCTTTTCCTGAGCGGTCTGTTATCGTCTATGGGCTTGATTAATTACGGCGGGTCTATGCTTCTTACCGACAATACCGCTCAATACCTTACACCACTGGTTATCGGTGTGACGGGCCATCGTGATCTCGTTCTGTCCGAGATGGATGAACTCGAAAGGCAGATCGGAGTGCTGTTTGCTGAACTGCGTCAGAAATTTCCTCACAGCCCACTGCGACTGGTAAGCGCGCTCGCCGAAGGTGGAGACAGGCTAGCTGCAAAGGTGGCGCTCCAATCCGACGTGGAATTGCAAGCTGTATTGCCGATGCCTATCGACGTGTACCGGGAAGACTTCAAAACTCGCGAGTCGAAGGCAGAATTTGACGAATTTTGTCGCCAGGCTGAGGTCTTGGAGTTACCCGCCCATGGCGACCAACCCTTGGACCGCCATGCTGCAGCGGAGCGTGAGATCGCCTATGCGAACGCGGGCATGTTCATCAGCGCACACTGTCATATTCTGCTCGCGCTGTGGGATGGCACGGAGTCACAAAACCTCGGCGGCACTGCCCAAATTATCTACTTTCAGCACTACGACAGGCTGCCTGGAATTGCGGAAAGCGTTCCACGCACATCCCTGTTCCTCACTGACGATGAATCCGATCTCGTCTATCACATACCGTGTTCACGGCAACAAACATTGTCAGAGCACGAACCAGCGACGCCGTTACTCTCACCCTGTTGGTTTACGACCGATCCTGATCATCCAAACGTGAAGGAAATGCCTGAACGATATATCCGGGTTTTCGAGCGAACCGACGATTTCAATACTGACGTCAAGTGGTATCTAAACCGGCAGGCCGCACCGTTGAGTTCTGAAATTCAGTCGCCAGAGACCCGCAATCAACGTGCCGCCGAACAAATCGGCCGTATTTTCGGTATTACGGATGCGCTTGCAGATCATTTCCAGCGTCGCGTCAACGTTACACTCCTTGCAACACACGGGCTCGCGATATTGACCGGTCTCGCCTTTATCCTGTACAGCGAAGTCAGCGACATGGATCCCATGATATTCGTCTTTCTTGCGTTTCTGCTGGCTGGAATAGTACTGGCCGCTGCAGCTCGCAGGCGCGACTGGCATAGAAAATACCTAGACTACCGGGTGCTGGCCGAAGGTCTGCGCGTACAATTTTATTGGGCGATCGCCGGCATCCACGGTGAGGGCCAGACAAAGTTCGCGTACGACAATTTCATGCGTCAACGAGACATGGAGTTGGGCTGGATCCGTAATATCATGCGTGTCGTCGGCACTCTCGGTGATTCGCAACCGAACTCGCATGATGCAGCGGGACTGCAGTTCACGATGGACAACTGGATTGGTGACGACAGTCGAAATGGTCAGTTGAGCTATTACAAGGCAAAAGCAGCGCAGCGAGCACGGATCAATCGCATCACCGACCGACTAAGCTTTCTGTGCCTTTGGACGGGCATCTTAATCGCGTCATTGCTCGCCTTCTTTCTTGACGGCATTGTCGATAACACGCGCGAGACCTTGATTGTTCTGATGGGCGTATTACCAATGATTGCGGCGGTCACTGAAGCGTACACGCAGCGAAAAGCTAACCGTGAACTCACAAAACAATATCAGTTTATGGAACACGTATTCGGCAATGCCCGCCGGCGACTGGATGAATCTTCGAATGGTCTTGAGCGACGGGAAATTCTTCAAGGTCTGGGAGATGCGGCGTTAACAGAACATGCGGAATGGATTTTAATTCACAGGGACAGAAAACCGGAGTCAGGCGGCTTCTAACCTGACTACGACCGATCCAACTGTCGAAAACCCATATCCCGCAATCGACGTCGAACTTCGTCCGCTTCATCTGCCCGGCCGAGCAAAACAAGTGCGTCCACTTTGAGTTCGAGTACCCACGGGTTCGATGAATCGGCGAAGTATTTTTCAAGCCGATTCATGGCATCGTTAGTTGCACTCTGTGCAACCTGTGGATCATTACCGCCCTGCAACTGCGCGATCAGCAAATCTTTGCGAATTGCGAGTTGTTGCGTGTCCCGATTACTGGATTCTTGCTCCAGTAGGATATTGATCTGCAAGACGGCCGCGTCCAGACTTTCGAGTGCTCCCAGGTAGTTGCTCTGGCTGGCATCGATCACTGCAGTATCAAGCAAACTACTAGCCAGCCCATGTCGCCAGCGCGAATTACTGTTGTCACTCAACAATAGTTCTTCGAACAGGCTCTTCGATGAATCTGTAAGAGTCCTTGCCCTGTCGACCTGCCCATGCAGCAGAAGAACTTCGCCAAGGTTTCGTTCGATGTCGGCCCGCCTCCTGCGGAACGTAGTCTGCTGGGAGTCCATTTGAGCAAGTTGCAGGAAACTCTCACGCGCAGATTCAAGGTGCTCCACGCCCTGATCAAACTTGCCGCTATTCGCCACTAACCGCCCGAGGAAATACTCGCTGACGGCTCTGTACGAGCGCCACAGATTATGGTCTGGATTTTCGCTCAACACTTGCGTCTTTATTGCGAGGTCTTCGCGATAGTGAACCTCAGCCTCGCTGAGTTGGCCCAGTGAAGTAGCCAATTTTCCCAGATTATTGTGAGCAAAGCCTATCTCCAAAGCCCACTCCGGATTATCAGGCTCCAGTTCCGCAAGTGACCGGTTGATCGTCATCACTTCTTCGTACGCACTCAGTGCGCTCGAGAGTAGTCCGTCCAGCTCCAACAGCCTGCCGAGATTCGTGTACGCATACCCACTTTCCATTAACCATATTGTGTTATCGGGTTCTGCGGCTCTTAGTTTGCCGACGATCGGCAATACCCGCTCAAACTGCTCGCGAGCCTGCTTCAATTCGCCGCGATCCCAATGCACGAAGCCGACAAAAAAGTAACTGTTTGCAAGCCCGATCTGAATCTCAGAATCGTCTGGATCTCTGCCAGCTAGTTCTTCCATGATTTGCTGAGACTGCACGAATGATTCGAACGCTGCAGACAGGTCACCCTGGTCTTGTCTGACCTCCCCGATTTGGCGTAGATTCTTGGCACGTTGCACCAACGACTCATTGCTTTCTTTATCTGAATCAATCAACGCGAAGTATTCCATCGCCTTATCGCCGATGCTTTGAAATATGTCGAGGCGCTGAATCTCCTGTAATTGCTCGTTCATGTCTCCGAGCATAAAGCCGATAAGATCTTCTGATTGTTGTCGCCTTAGCTCGGCTTCATTGCGGGCGATTGTAGCCGTAACGGCGAGCGCAATTGTCACCGCGGCAATCAGAACAGAGGAAATAGTCACGCCGGCCAAACGACGCTGCTGCCGGCGCAGGTCACGTTGCTTCAATTTGTCAAATCCGACCTGAAGCAAACCTGCAGCAATTTTTAACATGGCATTCCGACGGCCGTCTCCTGAACGCCGAGCATCGGCTCCGACCGGCTCCCGGTAGCCATCATATTCACCGATGGCATCGGTTAGTGCGGGAGGAAAACAGCTATTCGGGTCGCCGGAGTTTGGTTCTCCTTCGACAATGAAACAAAAGACCTGATCTGCACGTCCAGATTGCCGAAACGTCCGAATCTCTTCGTTGACCCACCGCGATGCGGCCGCACTCGGCGAACAAACGACTATGAGTGCCGCCGAGTTGGCAAGCGCCTCATTCACTGCGTCCGAGAGACTTGCAGAGCTTGGCAATTCATCGCGATCCCGAAAAATCGGGGACAATCGTTTCGGCAGCGCCTGGCCTTCATTGTCGACCAGGTGTTTGGGCGGACGATATGACTCGAGAGCACGATGAAGCCAACGAGCCCACTTGCGATCAACGTGGCTGTAACTCAGAAAAGCACGATACTTCACCTAAGCCCCCTCGCCGTTTGCATTCGTGGAAACGCGTTCGCTCAGTTTCGAATAACGGCTCTTCCCCCAATCGGCGAACCGCGTTTATCCGTATTGTATTCGGTGCCTTTGTAGAAAATGGTCAATCTGTATTCATACTCTGTCCCAGGTGGGTCCGCAGGCAGGGGTACAAAATCACATTCGATCTTTTTATCGCTTACAACAATATTCTGGAAAACGCTTCCGGGGGGTGCGACCAAGTCCTCAAGACTGACCATCTTGAATTTCTTGGAAGCCGATAGCTTCCTCCAAACTATTCTTATCGGCGCTGCCCCTGCTTTAGGTTCTCTCTCCGTCAGCAGCACTAACGGAGTGGGAATCGGCGATTTTTCATCCGGCACTACTCTTATTCGTAGTGTGTTGCCATCGCACGTTGATACTTTGGACATTATTCTTCCCCTTTTTTGGGTTTCGCAGTATGACGTCGTTTGACGCATCTGATCGTCAGAGAACTTATTCTAAGTGTAGACGAAAAATCTTCACCCGCTGGGAGTCTGCAATGCCTTTTTCCTCACTCTTTCTTTACTGCAAAGACGGTCTGCAGTGATTGCGGGGCGCCTCTACCTAAGTGGCAGTGCCGCGCTTATTTTTTAACCAGTCCAACGATATACAGCAAGACAACCGCGCCAACGGTGGCGGTAACCAAAGAGCCAATCATGCCGCCAGCCGAGATGCCGAGTAAGCCGAATACGAAGCCGCCAACAATGGCGCCAATAATGCCGACGACGATATTGCCAACAATCCCAAAACCGCCACCCTTCATCATATTGCCGGCTAGCCAGCCTGCAGCTGCACCGATGGCAAGAAAGATCAGTAAGCTCGTTATATCCATGGTTTTCCCCTTATTTTTATTTGGATCACCTTAGTATAGACGATGTAATAAGGCGCAGACTTTTCACTCGGTGCCGAAAACCCCGCCACGATATCCAGCCATTACATATACGCCGGCTTCCACTACAAGGAAAACGGGCATACCGTGAAGGCCGATGAGTATCTGGCAGCGCACCGTAGCCGCTAATTCTTTTGGGCAAAATTCGACGGCTTCTGTGCTGTAAGGGTATGGCACACAACTAGTCGGAGTACCGCTCATGAATACCGCTCTCCAGAAACTCTTTCGCGTCCTCGTTCGCACTGCCCTGGTGCTCGCTATGGTCTTGTCCTTATCGGCATTTCGTTCTACCGATGTCGAGGGCTACACGGATCCAGACTTTATCGGTTTCAAGTTCGACACCGTGGTTCTGCAATTGCCCAATGCCTCGATCGATTTCAAACGGCATGTCATAAATTGCTATCGTTGATGCCCGTTCGATGCGCACGGCATGGGTCGGGGAACTGAGCACTCGCGGTGCTGGCTTATTGTTTGTGGGCGCCAAAAGTGCTGCGAAGAGCCTCGCCAAGAACCTTGTTCGTGAGTGGCAACAAGCAGGACACCTGGATCACTGAGAATCCATTGCAGTCGAACTTTAATCGGGCTCTGGGGCATACTTGATGTAGTCACAGCAGACGGCGCATCCGATCAGTCGAAACTCCGTGTGATGTCGTTCAACATTGAGTGGGGTGGCGACAACATCAGCTTTGACAAGGTTGTCGAGGCAGTACGGGTATCAAATGCCGACATCATCGGTATTCAGGAGCCGGTGGGTAATCTGCAGCGCCTGGCAACCGAACTAGGCTGGTACTTCGATGAGCAGACGTATGTCATCTCACGTTTCCCCGTTCTGCGTGCGCCTGATGCAGATGGCAAATACGTTTTCGTTGAGATTGTGCCGGGCGAGTATGTAGCCGTCGCGAGTATTCATATATACCGTTTCGGAAACAACACGGACCCGGTGTTTACTCTCGACCGTACAGTATCCGGCGACGGTGAATTTCTAATTGGCGCAGATGATATTCCTGCCGGACACTACGCCGTGACCATGAGACAGAAGGATGGAGTACGATGAAGTGTTGGCCGAATCTTCCATGTTTACGGTGCGTTGAGTCTCAAGGGAGAGAGTGCTGAAGACCTTGCGATAACATCGGCAACTCCTACCCCACTGCTGCTCCGAGCACGTCATCAAAACGCGCCAGGTCGGCCTCGTCTGTATAGAGATGAGTTTCGTCTACACCTGGGACAGGATGGGCAGGAATTTGTGACCTGTCAGCCAGAGCCTGATGCCCTGCTCGCCTCCGAAGGCAATTGCTACAATCGCAAGCAGACTAGTGCGGCAGTTTGTAACTAACGTTTGATTGATTTACGACGATCAACTTGCGTTTCTGCAGCTCATTCACAAGTGCTTGCAATTCCTTCTGCTCCAATTTCTTGGCGAATAGTGAGTTGATCGTATTCTGCAGAGTTTTGACTTTCCTCGGCCGGGACTGACCGCGCCCACCGAGGTTTTTGACGATAGCGCCGATATGAAAGTCGAGCGCATTTTGGCCAGTACCCGTAATTTTGACGTAGGAGGATTTCTAATCATGGCATTGGCTTCTTGAATTGCATGTCAGCATTCAAGCCAGCAGTTCCGGTCTATTTCGTCGCAACCAGTTGTTAAGCGATCCCCGCAAACTATCTGCAGCTTCAATACAGACTTCAACCGAGCCTTCATCCACGTCTTCACCTGTGTAGTCAATCGCATTGCGCTTCACGCGCATTGTATCCAGCAGCAGCATCTGATCACGATCCAGCTCAATCGAGTGGACCAAAGATTGAATCATGGTTTGGTGGTGCCCAGGCTTGTTCTTTGATGGTCGATATCCATTTGCCCATAAAGCGACCATTGAAAGCTGCATGATGGAACGGTAGGCGGCTTCAAGCCGGGTTTCCAGACTGATCGATACTTCGCGGGCATCATCAACACAGCGTTCTGCAGCCGTCAGAAGTTTGCCGACCTGCCCTGCATCCGTTTCGTGTTCAGCTAGCTGACCAATCTTCAACAAATTCTGCAAGCTCACCTTCGCTTCCTTTTATGAATATTTTTGGCTCATCCAGTGTGCGCATGACAAATCGTTCTTGTTTGTCGGCTTGAGCGACGAACTTATCGAGTGTCATGACCACTGGGTTGATCTCGCGGCGCAATGATTCGTGAACGGGTCCAAGCGCTTTAACAACCTCGGCCAACTTAAGATTTCCCAGAACCAGCACATCGACATCGCTCGTGGAGTCTTGTCGGCCACTAGCCATCGACCCGAAAACAAAAGCCAATTCAATTTTCGCATCAAGACCCTGTAATGCGGCACGCAATAACGTCGCGAATCCTGTGGTTTTGCGAAATATTGCGGCAAGTTCTGAATATATAGAAGAATCACGGTTAGCCTGATAGAAAACCTGGTTTCCGGAATGCTCGCGCAGCAACAAACCGGACTCAGCCAACGATTTAAGCTCCCGGTGTAGGGATCCGACCGGTATTCCCGTCATGCGCCCCAACTCCCGAACGTGGTATTTCTCGTCCGGTCGCAGTAACAGCGTGGACAGAAGCTCGCGCCGATAAGCGCTGAACATCAATTCGATAGGTTGTTTATGCATGTAATTACTGACTGTTCTCAAATTAGCTTCAATCGTAGCAAATTTGAGAACATATGCAAACTTATTAAACCGCAACTCAAGGTTGCGGCATTGCACCGTGTTTCTGTAGCTCTTCGCCGATCAGATTCGCCAGCTGCTGTGAACCGAAGCTTGGCAACGGTCGGCCATTTACGAAGTAGGTCGGCGTCTTGCTGATCTTCAGAAGTACAGCATCCTTTTTGTCCTGCTCCATACGCACCAGGACATCCATTGAGTTCATGTCGGTCATCAACTTATCCATGTCCAGACCCACGCTCGCAATTGCCGGTCCGATTTTCTCCGGCAGTACTGTGTGATGTTGGGTCCACTGCCCTTGCGTCTCAAGCAAGGTCTCTAAGGTTTCCCAATACTTGCCCTGCTGGCGACTTGCCTCCAGCACCTTGACCGCATAATCGGCACCCGTATGAAACGGGACGTGGCGAACAGATAAGCGGATTTCGCCGGGCACCTGGGACATCCACTCTTTGACCATCGGATAAAATGCGGCGCAAGCTTCGCAGGCTGGGTCAAGAAACTCGACGATATGCACTTTGGCGTCCGCGTCACCATAGGATGGTGCGTTGTCGCTCTCCAGGGCCGCAGCGCGTGTGGCGGTCTCGTCCTGCACGGGCTGAGACTCATCACCGGCTTTTCCGCAGGAGGTTAGAAGCAGCGCAGCGGCCAAAACGAGGCCGGTTGGCCCAACGCTCTTGATGCTAATCATACTGATTGCCTGTTAATCGAAAGAAACTGCAAACTAACACCTGCCAGCATCGGAGCCAACAGACACTGCTTGCCGAGGCTCGCAATGACAGCGAAGAGTCGACGGAAAAGACAGGCGCGATTTTTTAGAGAACAATTCCAAGCACGTCATCAAAACGCGAAAAATCCTCCGCGCCGTCCCGGCCCATACGGGCAGAACTGCCACTTGTACCCGGCTGCGACCACGAAGTCTGGTGCTAGCCGGCTGATGTTGATTGGACAGGCACCAATCGTTTGCGTCAGGTCGAGAACGACCCGGGCGCCAACGTCGCGCAGTGCAGGAATGACGGTTTCGAGATCGACAACCCCGCCGTTGGTCCAATGGTGCCCCTCAAGCGTCGCTATCTTGATACGGTCACCACAAAGTTCGATGGAAACTGATCATCTAATGCCAATATGACGTCACCGGGCTTGGTTGGCAGATTGACAGCTGCACAAGACACCCTATGACCGGCCGAGGGCACGATGGCGATATTGTCGGCCGAACATCCCACCTGGCGTGCGAATGCGGCGCGCAGAGTCTCAACCTCGTCGAAGAAATCGCGCGGCGCGATGTGCCATGGCTGCGAGCGCAGAGTTGCCCCGCGCATCGCAGCTTCAACTACACGACGCGGCTGTGGCGTCATGTATGAAGCATTCAGGTAACAGGTATCTCGCGGAATATCGAATTCCGCGCGGCAGTCAATGGACATCGCGGTACCATGCGTAGCTCTGGGGCATGCCCGATATTATCATGGTCAATATGACTAACGTTCGCATCACGCACACACCCTCCGGCGTTATTGCTGGCCTACTTCCGCTGCTTCTTTGTTGCGTCAGTTTGTCTGCCTCTGCTCGGGAGTTCACTGAGGTCGTAGTCAATGCCGGTTTTCAGGTCACACACCCAATTCAGACGGCAAGGCTTGGGGGCGCTAATCAGTCACATATTCTGCTCGCCGGGCGTAATGCCGATCTGGATCAGCTACTGGCGGTTTA
>RCNE010001863.1_pt1 | contig 11434 bp, 9 predicted proteins | sample 2041361 | NCBI WGS metagenome assembly RCNE01 (sample SAMN09708229, study PRJNA481090) | Marine sediment metagenome, whole genome shotgun sequencing project.
CCGCGCGTACGACAATCGACGGCATGGTCCGCCACTGTCACGCCACTCGCATCTATCATTGGTAGCGGTTTTCTGGTCTCTGTGCCTCTGTTAGCGCATGCCGTTGGTCATTGGGCTTTGTTTGCAATGGCTGGATTGATGCTCGTGTCTTACGCCATGGGCGCTGTGATTCGCTACAACATTCGCTACTCGGAACCGCAACTGCACGAAGCATCGACTGGCTCGTGGCTGGCATCGGCGGAGCGGATATCATTGTTGACCCTGGTGTTTGCGTATGTGATATCCGTTGCTTACTACTTGACGCTACTCTCCGCATTTTTATTGCACGCGTTTGGCATGTCAGATCCGATACTCGCGAAATCCCTGACAACGGTGCTTATCATCCTCATCGCTGGAGTGGGCACGTGGCGCGGCTTACGAGCTCTGGAGGGCATTGAGATATACGCCGTCAGTTTTAATTTAGCCATTATCACGGGTTTATTGGCAACCTTGGCCGTGTTTCTCATTACGTCTACGCCACGCTTGGAGACCGCACCGAGTCCAATCACATTCGATTGGCGTTCGTTGCAGATTATTCTCGGACTGCTAATTGTCGTCCAGGGGTTCGAAACCTCCAAGTTCCTGGGAGCTGAGTACGATTCGGATTTGCGAATAAAGACAATGCGACGTGCACAATGGATCTCTGGACTTGTTTATCTGGTGTTCTTTGCACTTTTGACCCCGCTACTGCCGTTGTTAGGTAAGACCAATCAAGTCACTGCGATTATTACTTTGGTCGCTCACGTTGCTGTCATTTTACCGTTCGCGATCACTCTGGGTGCTATAGCCAGTCAATTCAGTGCATCGGTCGCCGATTCGATCGGTGCCAGCGGGTTGTTGCATCAAGTCTCCGCAAAGCGGATCGCGGAGCGTCATGCCTATCCGATGATCGGCCTCATTGGCCTGATCATTGTATGGGAAATGCACGTCACCGAGTTGATTGCGTTCGCCTCGCGCGCCTTTGCGTTGTTCTATTTTAGTCAATGTGTAGTGGCCATAATTACGGCATTCTGTCGCACCAGCACAACCTCACGTGTGTTGCCAGTGGCGGGATTCTCGCTGATGGGCCTGATCTGCCTTGCCGTTGTGCTGTTTGGCGCGCCCGTGGAGGGGTGATCTCCAGTCGCACAACTAATTTTCAATTCTCACTCTCAAAGGAGAAAAGATATGACTAAACAGACAAAACGACATGGACTATTCATTGGCATCGAGCGGGTCGGTAAGACCTTCTTCCTCTCGTTTAAAGCCGTTGGGAAACTTAGCCACGAGGACTACGTCAAGATCACGCCTATGATTGACGCAGCTCTTGAGGCAGTAAAGGATCCCAGGATCAAATGCCTTGCTGACCTGACCGAGCTCGAAGGATGGGAGCTGAGGGCTGCGTGGGATGACTTCAAGATTGGTCTCAAACATGGTAGCGAATTTGAGCAAGTCGCCATCGTCGGCAACAAGCGTTGGGAGGAATTCAGTGCGAAGGTTGCTACATGGATAATGTCCGCCGATATAAAATATTTCGAAGATGCTGATTCGGCGTTGGCCTGGCTGGATGCTTAGATAGCCTGCCTCCCTTTGGTCATAGCGATCACTGGTATCATAGGCGGCTTTAGGGTGCCATTGTGGGTCATGGCGCTGCGTGCGCGGTGGAAATTACATTCGGGATATTGCGGCAACGTTGGGTAGCATAATGATTTGGTCAGAGCAGCTGAAGATGAACACTGAGCGAGAGACAAAGAAGACTACCAATCGAGATCAGCGATTTAGCTTTAATGAAGGCGAAGAGTTAGCGCCCTGGCGAGAGAAAATTCACGAGGTTATCTTCGAAGCCGATACACGGGCGGGCAAGAACTTCGACGTGGTGCTCATTGTTATGATTTTTGCCAGCGTCGCAGCGGTAATGCTCGATAGCGTTGAATCGATTTCCGCACGATATCGTTGGCAGCTGTTCGTTGCCGAATGGGCGTTCACTATTGCGTTTACCATTGAGTACATCCTCCGTTTGATCTCGGTGCGAAAACCACTACGTTACGCAAGGAGCTTCTATGGTGTTGTTGACGTGCTGTCGATCATCCCAACCTATCTTGCGTTAATTTTCGTAGATGCAAAGTACTTCCTGGTGATACGTATCTTGCGTGTGCTTCGTATTTTTCGAATATTCAAATTGGTCAGCTTTATGGGAGAGGCCGATTTGATGATGGAGGCCTTGAAGAATAGCCAGCGAAAAATTGGTGTGTTTTTATTTACAGTGGTTCTAATAGTCGTGATTTTTGGTTCATTGATGTATGTGATCGAAGGCGCGGAAAACGGCTTTAACAGCATTCCACAGTCGGTGTATTGGGCGATCGTCACGTTGACAACGGTCGGCTATGGCGATATTGCACCAGGCACACCCATTGGTCAGTTTCTGGCTTCGACCATTATGATTTTGGGATATGGCCTTATTGCAGTCCCAACCGGTATTTACGGCGCAGAAGTCATGCGAGTGTCTATGAAGGAGAATGAATCACGCAGGGTGTGCTCATCATGCCAATCTCGCGGACATGATGTAGACGCTATCTATTGCAAGCGATGTGGTAGTGAGCTTTAAATAAGGCCTATTACTGACACAAACAGCCATGGTTCTATAAGCCGCAGCGTGAACTATTGCCCGCTAACTCGGCATATACGGCCTTTATGTAGCGCCGCTAGCGACCCGGCTTGTATGGGCTCCCATCCCGTCTCGGTGAGCGGGACGCTTGCAACCATGACGAACTCCTGCTTTGGCGAGCTGATTGTTACGCCACCCCCGTGTATCATTTGTGTGGCGCCTGGGCTTGTTTGTTGGCTCAACCAGAGTCCCGGCTCGCGAATTTCGCCATCAGCTTGCTGGCGCCGGTCGGCGTGTGCAAATATCGTGTCACCATCGCAATAAATGAAGTTCGCGATGCCGAGTTCGCGAAGCTCGCGGGCAAAACCCGCGACCACGCAATATCGATCTTCGAGATCCGGGATCTGCGCTTGGGTCATCCAAACGCTGGATAGCCGATCGAGCAGCGCACAAAAAGCCCACTCCGAATCCGTGTCTCCCAGCGGCCTGAATCTGCCCAATTTGAACGCATCGGCTTCTGCAATGTTCTTCAGGTAGCCATTATGGGCAAACGTATGCATGCTGCCACCGAGCTCGCGAGAAAACGGATGAGTGTTTGGCAAGCTCACTGTGCCGACATTGGCGTGGCGAATGTGTGCCAGAAATAGCGTGCTGCAGAGCGGTTGTTTTTCAACAAATTTGACCCACTGACTGGCAGCCGCCGGGCCTGTGTCGCGAAAGCGGCGGATATCATCGTCGGCGTAGTACACGACACCCCAACCGTCATGGTTGTGGCTGATGGCACTGCCGTGACGGGCGAACCGATCTAACGAGACCTCAATAGTCGTCGGTTGTTTGCTCGTTATTGCCAGCAGCTCACACATGTGTCGATTTCAGGTAATGAATAAGAGCAGCCGCAGTGCGCGTACCAACCTATAACGCACTGTTGATTCCTGTCGTCGGCAGTCGATTGGACTTTGCCGCTGACAACACGGATTTGGCGGCTGAAGTTTGCGTTCGCACCGACTGAAAATTTGTGTCGGCGTCGATCCCTAAACGTCACGCTTCATCCAATGTCTGCGAAAACACGGTCGCCATGACGACAACGACAAAAGCCGCCGCTTGACGATTGCAGACCACGTGGTGATCATTATCTTACTCGGCCAGAATAGTCCACATTGAGGTCAATGGTGCCGGGATGAAGGTTCAAATCACATTCGGAATGTCCGTATCCCGATGCGGGTTTTGCGTAGCGAAAGTGGCAGCGGCACTGATGGGATGGCGTTGGTAGGCTCTTGATTGAACGCCAGTCAAGTACATGGGTCAGCCCGAAGGGGTTCAATACGTGCCTTTGCGTGGTCCATGAGAAGTGCCGACCAAATGGTTGTGTGGCCAGAACACTCGTGTGGAAATCACTAAGGGCAGCGGTTAGGCGATTCTGTTACAAAGGCCCCACAAGGACTGTGGCATCGAACGGTGGGCGCTATCGCGCAGACGTGACGATTGAAGCAGCGGAAACGATGTTGAATACCATGTAGCGGGCTATTGGAGTAAATCCGACAACGTGAGGAGGAATTGGAGGAATTGGAGGATGCGATAGATCGTCACAATGTCGTATTTCCAAACCGACTCGACGGCACCAAGTGCACGCCTAGCGTTATCATGCGAAACAAAAAATCAGTCATACAGGAACATTGAATGAACGACACCAAAAGCGATGCAGGCAACAGACCCCTGACGAATGATCTATTACGGAAGATAGACGCCTACTGGCGTGCCGCGAACTATCTTTCCGTCGGTCAGATCTATTTGTTCGACAATCCACTGCTTAAGGCGCCGTTGACCCTTGAGCACATCAAGCCGCGTTTGCTGGGTCACTGGGGTACCACGCCGGGCCTGAATTTTATCTACGTGCACCTTAATCGCATCATCAATGAATTCGATCTCAATATCATCAACGTGACCGGCCCCGGACACGGTGGTCCCGGACTGGTCGCGAATGCTTACCTGGAAGGCACGTACAGCGAATTCTACCCGAACGTATCTCAGGACACGGCTGGCATGAAGAGGCTGTTCAAGCAGTTCTCGTTTCCCGGTGGCATTCCCAGTCATGTGGCACCCGAGACGCCGGGTTCCATTCACGAGGGTGGCGAGCTTGGTTATGCGTTGTCGCACGCGTACGGCGCCGCGTTTGACAACCCTGATTTGCTGGTGGCTTGTGTTGTGGGCGACGGTGAGGCAGAAACTGGCCCGATGGCCACCAGTTGGCACTCGAACAAGTTTCTCAATCCGGTTACCGATGGGGCGGTGTTGCCCATCTTGCATTTGAACGGTTACAAAATTGCCGGTCCTACGGTGCTGGCCCGAATCCCGCGTGAGGAACTGGAATCTTTGTTTGTCGGTTACGGCTACCAGCCGCATTTCGTCGAGGGTGATGACCCAGCTGAGATGCATCAACGCATGGCGCAAACAATGAACACCTGTGTCGCCGACATTCAGCGCATCCAGAACGATGCGCGCGCGCATGGTGTTAGCCAACGCCCTCGTTGGCCCATGATTGTCCTGCGCTCGCCGAAGGGCTGGACCGGACCCAAGGAAGTTGATGGCAAGCAAACCGAGGGTACTTTTCGCTCACATCAAGTGCCAATGAAAGACATGCGGCACCCCGGTCACGTTGAGATACTTGAACAGTGGATGAAAAGCTATCGACCCGACGAACTGTTCGATGCGAGCGGCCGTCTGAACAGCGAACTGGCAATACTTGCACCCTCGGGTCATCGACGTATGGGTGCCAATCCGCATGCAAATGGTGGGCTATTGCTGCGCAAGTTGAAATTGCCGGACTATACAGACTATGCGGTCACGCTGACGCAACCCGGTGTTGAGACGGCGGAGGCGACTCGGGTGCAAGGCGAGTACATGCGCGACGTTCTGATCCGCAACGCCGCGGAGCGAAACTTCCGTGTGTTTAGCCCGGACGAAACCGCATCCAACCGCTGGGGCGCCTTATTTGAAGTGACGAACCGTTGCTCGACGGCGGAGATCTGGCCAAACGACGAGCATTTGGCGCCGGACGGTCGCGTGATGGAGATGTTAAGCGAACACCAGTGTCAGGGTTGGCTTGAAGGCTACTTGCTGACTGGACGCCACGGATTTTTTTCCTGTTACGAAGCGTTCATTCATATTATCGATTCGATGTTCAACCAGCATGCCAAGTGGCTGTATGAATCGAGTAAGATTCCCTGGAGGCGACCGATTGCCTCATTGAATTACTTGCTGTCCTCTCACGTCTGGCGCCAGGATCACAACGGCCTGAGTCATCAGGACCCGGGCTTCATCGGTCACGTGGTGAACAAGAAACCGGACATTGTTCGTGTCTATCTGCCACCGGATGCGAACACGTTACTGTGCGTCACCGACCGTTGCCTGCGTAGCCGCAATGACATCAACGTCATTGTCGCAAGCAAGCAACCCGAATTGCAGTGGCTGGACATGGATGGTGCGATTAAACACTGTGCCGCCGGCCTTGGGATCTGGTCCTGGGCGAGTAACGATCAAGACGGCGAACCGGATGTGGTAATGGCCTGTTGCGGCGGTGTACCGACGTTAGAAACGCTCGCGGCGGTAGAACTCCTGTGGGAGCACTTCCCCGATCTCAAGATACGCGTCATCAATGTCGTAGACCTAATGACCTTGCAACCGGAAACGGAGCACCCACACGGGCTGAGCGATCGTGATTTCGACATGCTTTTTACCAAAGACAAGCCGATCATATTCGCCTTTCACGGCTATCCCTGGTTGATCCATCGCTTGGCGTATCGCCGCACCAATCACAAGAACCTGCACGTCCGCGGTTACAAGGAAAACGGTACGACCACGACGCCGTTTGACATGGTAGTGCTGAACGATCTTGATCGCTTCCATCTGGTTGGCGACGTGATTGACCGGGTGCCCAACATAGGTGCTCGTGCCGCTTACGTGAAACAGTTGCTTCGCGACAAGCTTCTTGATCACCGTGCCTACATCAATAAACACGGCGACGACATGCCGGAAATTCGTGATTGGAAGTGGCGACGCGGCGCAATTGATCGAGCAACGACAACGGCGACGTCTGACTCTTGATGATTTTTCTGCGTAGTGGAAACCTGATTGCGAGCATACCGATGCCCCGTAGGCACCGCTCGATACAGCACGGCGTCAACCCGGACAAGCTCATCGCTGAGCGGACTCATGGATGATGATGTTCGCGAAGTTTCTGCGTGACCTTGCTCGCGATGGCCGCTTCCTCATCGGTGGCGACCATCAGCAGCTTGACGCGACTCGTCGCTCCGGATAGGTCAATTGCGGCGCACTCGGGTGATAGCACACTGTTCCGATTACGCTCCTCATCAAGGGTAGCTCCCAGAAAATCGAGACGTTGCATAACTCGATGGCGGATGATCGCGCTCTTCTGGCCGATACCCCCGGTGAAAACGATCGCATCCAGACCACCCAGAATAGCGGCATACGCACCGATGTACTTCCTCACGCGATGGGTAAAGATGTCGATGGCGCGCCGACACGATTCATCACCAGCAGCAGCCCGCGACTCGATCTCGGCCATATTATTGGTGCCCGTCATTCCCCGTAGCCCCGATTCGCGGTTCAGTAAGGTGTCGAGTTCATCGGCTGAATAGTCGTTGTCCCGTATTAGCTGCACGATAATGCCAGGATCAACGTCTCCAGAGCGGCTACCCATGACCAGCCCTTCGAGCGGCGTCATTCCCATGCTGGTTTCCACGCTGCGCCCGTTCTCGACGGCGGTCACGCTACACCCGTTGCCCAAGTGGCAGGTAATTAGTCGGAGATCTTCAAGATCCTTGCCCAAGGCCTCAGCCGCTTTCCTCGAAACGTACTCATGACTGATGCCGTGAAATCCGAAACGGCGCAAGGGAAACGTTGAGTTCAGATTCTCGGGTAGTGCATAAAGGCGAGCGTGGACCGGCAAGGTTGCGTGAAACGCAGTATCGAATATCGCCACGTGAGGGCAGTCGTTCAGTAGACGTCGTGCGGCACGAATACCCGCAAGACAGGCCGGGTTGTGCAACGGTGCCAGGCATTCCAGCGATTCGATCCGTTGCTCGACATCGTCAGTAATAATAGTAGGCACGACGAGTTCCTCCCCACCGTGCAACACCCGGTGACCAACCGCTGTGATTTTGGTCACCTCAAAACCCGTTCCAGATAGTCCATCAAATACGGCCGTCATGGCGCTTGGGTGATCCGAACACCGCAAATCGGTAACACTGCCATTAATACTTAAGCGCCCGTTCGGCCCACCAATGCCGGAAACCCGGACGTCGTGCAAGCGTGCAAGCGAGCGGTCCTCGAAGACCGCAGCTTTCACTGACGAGCTGCCGCAATTGATTACCAGAAGCGCCATTGTAGAACCCAACCTATTTAGTGAGACAAGTTCGCTCAGCGGTCTTGCGACATCGTAAAGTCAGAACATTCGCAAGCATTGTCTGCCCAACCGCAGGATTCCCGCAAATCCGCTAGCAAGACCAGTGCCCGGCGAATCCTGAACGAGCCACAGATTCGCAGTACCCAGAGGATCGCACACACTCATTCTGATTGATGCACTTTCCAACACTGTCCAAAGTCCAATCCACCTTTTGGCTCGTGACACCAAGACATCGGCGACCGCTAAAGCGATGCGGCAAGCATAATTGGAGGGCGCAGGAGCGGGAATCAGGGCTACCCGCATATCGCGGTCGGTTTGCCGTGGGTAATCAAGCGCCGGGCGGCGGGCGTGTAGCGTGTGGTCCATGCCGGTTGCTTTCTTCGACACTGCGGACTTAGTGGTGCCAAACAAGGTGCTACTTGCCTTACAGCCAACCATTTCATATAGAAGGGCAGGGTTCAGGATTCGTCTTCTGTGTACGGTTTCGGACTTTCAGCGCGTGATCGAAAGAGCCGCCACCAACAAGCAGTTACTTTTATTGATCCGTACGGCAGATGGGCAACGATTCGTATCCTTAAGCTGGTAGAGTGAAACATCAGACGAACGGCCAGTTAACGCCCATTTAATCAGGAGCACTGATGGACCAAAATGCGCCCACATTTGTTCGTGCCGGATTGCGGATGTCTTGCCGTGAGACGTAAACCGCACAAGAGTAGTCGACCTGATACTCGGCAAATGGCTCCGTGAAGAACATTAAGCACGTTGCAGGGATTCCGGCACCGGCAGATCCGAACCAGCGCAAGGAGCCGTTGCCGTGGCAAAAGCCCAAGCCAACCAGCGAGGATCCCGAGAGCGCGCGAGCGGTGCAAGCGATTCTGCGCAGTGCGTCCTACAGGCCGGCCGTCGAAGATATCGATTTCCTTGGTGGTGACGACACTCGCGGCGTGCGCTTGCAACTCGACTACCTCAAAGCGGACCGCGTGCTCAAGCAGCACGGCATTGAGCACACGATTGTTGTATTTGGAGGTACGCGAATCGTCGAACCCATAGCCGCGCAACGCAAGTTGGATGAATTGCGTGTGGCCATTTCTGCTAGTCCCGGCGATAGTGAATTGCAATCGAGGCTGCGGGTCGCGCAACAGGTTCTGGCAAAAAGTCACTACTACAGTATTGCGCGGGAGTTCTCTGAACTGGTCGCAAAATCGGGAAAAGGCCCTGCTGATTCACGCCTGGTCGTGGTGACCGGTGGCGGTCCTGGTATCATGGAAGCGGCAAATCGCGGTGCTCACGAGGCCGGCGGCAAGACCATTGGGCTAAACATTACGTTGCCCCATGAACAGTACCCCAATCCTTACGTCACTCCCGAACTGTGTTTCCAATTTCACTATTTCGCCCTTCGAAAAATGCACTTCATGCTGCGTGCCAGAGCCCTCGTGGCTTTTCCTGGCGGCTTCGGCACCTTCGATGAAATGTTTGAAACGCTGACCCTGATTCAGACTCGGAAAATAAAGCCTGTGCCAGTAGTGCTGGTAGGCGAAGCCTACTGGCGCAAGGCATTCGACGTGGACTTCCTGGTGGACGAAGGGGTCATCGACGCCGAAGACCGGGACTTGTTTTGGTTTGCCGAAACGGCGGAGGATATTTGGAGCGGATTACTATTGTGGTATCAGAATAACGGTGAAGCGCTTATCCCGTAAGCAGGCTACAACAGAGAAAAGAAAAATTTAGAGATTTCATTCCACTCTGGGAACAACGATGGCATTCAACGACCACATTGCCCCAATAAGCTACGCTGTTCGGTTACCTGTAATCGCGAAGTACACAGGCCAGATTGCACTCGTATCGGCCTTGCTCTGTGGGCCGCCAATGATCGTATCACTGCTATTTGCCGAGTATGACTTCAGTGTTCGGTATCTGATCATTACCGTGCTCTTGGGTGCGGCAGGCGGTTTTCTCGCGCGCTTGCCGGTACCTGCCCATATTCAGGTTAACGAAGGACTGGTTATCACAGCGCTAAGCTTCGTCGTGACCCCGCTGCTCATGTCCTATCCTTTCATGGCGGCAGAACTGTCTTTTATGGACGCGCTGTTTGAGGCCGTGTCCGGTCTCACGACTACCGGGCTTTCAACAGTGGCCAGCTTTGAAGGCAAAGCCAGAACCTTTTTATTTGCTCGTGCCTGGCTGCAGTGGTGCGGCGGTCTCGGCATTGTTGTTTTGTCGGTGTCTTTGTTGATGGGGCATCAGACCGCCACGCGACGCTTGATCGGCCCTGAAGCATCGGCTCTCGACCTGGTCAGCACGATCCGTACGTACGCACGAAGGGTGGTCGCAGTATACGTCTTGCTCTCATTGATTGGGCTGGCAGCGGTATGGTTTTGTGTACGCGATGGCTTTACGGCGCTTAATTTGACGCTCTCTGCGGTTTCCACCGGTGGGTTCTCGCCTTTTAACGACAGCCTGGCCAGCCTGGACAGGCAGCCGTCGGTGTATGTTGTCATGTTCATCGGCCTTGCATGCGCGATCACATTGCCCGCGTACTATCGCGTCTTTGATCGCGGCTGGCGAAGTCTGCTCAAAGACATTGAGTTTCAAGGCCTGCTGGTTATGACCGTTGGTATTGGCTTTCTGCTGACCATCTCACTAAAAGCAAATATGGGAATGTCATGGTGGGATGCCAGCACCCATGGAGCCCTGCTGGGAATATCCGCTCAATCGACCACCGGGTTTTCGACCGTGCCCATAGACCAGCTGGATACCGTGTCCAGGTTCCTCCTGATTCCAAGCATGTTTATCGGCGGCAGCGTCGGCTCCACTGCCGGCGGCATCAAGCTGCTGAGGTTGCTCATTTTCCTGAGATTATTACATCTTTGGCTGCTTCGCACCGGCACGCCACCTCATGCGGTCACAGAGCCCTGGTTGGCTGGCAGGCGGCTGGAAAATGATGAGCTAATGCGAGCATTGTCGGTAATTTCGTTGTTTGCGTTGGCCGTGTTGTTGTCCTGGTTGGTGTTCGTGATTTTTGGACACGATCCGCTGGACGCATTATTTGAAGTCGTGTCTGCCACTGGAACGGTAGGTCTGTCCACCGGAATTACGGGGCCGGAACTACATCCGTTCCTTAAAGGTGTCTTGTGTCTGAATATGCTTGCGGGGCGATTAGAAGTGCTGGCGCTGCTGGTGCTATTGTATCCGAAAGCATGGTTTGGCAAGAGGGTGAAGTAAATGAGAGCTGTATTCATTGGTGCAAGTTCGTTGGCAGCGACAACCGCCGGTGCGTTGGTCAAACGCAAGCATGAGGTTGTGATCGTCGAACAGAACCGGGAGCGTATCAATACGCTGAGCGAGGAACTGGACTGTGGTTTTTTGCATGGTGATGGCAGCAGTCCCAC
>RCNE010001864.1_pt1 | contig 11432 bp, 5 predicted proteins | sample 2041361 | NCBI WGS metagenome assembly RCNE01 (sample SAMN09708229, study PRJNA481090) | Marine sediment metagenome, whole genome shotgun sequencing project.
AACTTCTGATGTAGGTCTAAAATAATTTTGATAAGTGATCTCTTTTGTGAAAGGTTTAGAGGTGTCATATTTTAAGCGTTGCGCACCAGTTAATTCACTCGGAATCATTTTGCCTTCGTAACCTTTAAATTTTATGGTAGTGGACTGTGTGGTGTCAATGGTCCATGCTAGTGGATAGGTTTTTCCTGCTGACCATGTTTTCGCTTGTTCTTTTCTAAGTTGCGATATTCTATCACCACGTTCTTCGGTGATTTCAATCATACTTTTCAGTAACTCATAAGTTCCTTCTACACGTTGTTTGTATGGTTTGAGCATATGAGTTTCTATCATCATACCGACTGTATGAAACAAAGTTGTATAACCAGTAGAATAACGAGGTGAATCTAAAAATTGAGAAAAACCAGATTCTGGTGTACGATTAAAAACATTGACATACGGTGTGATGTCCCAAGACTTTGCTTCTAATTTTTTTTCTAGCTGTGGCATTATTTCAGTATGCATATAATTGCCTAATTCACCACCAAGTTTATTGTGCTGAGTAAATAAATGTGTCAATGTATATTGATAGTCCGCACCATTGCTTACATGATTATCGATAAACACATCGGGTTGTACTAAGTGAAATATTTCAGCAAAAGTTTTCGCGTTTTTAGTATCCGATTTTATAAAATCTCGGTTTAAGTCGTAGTTACGTGCATTACCTCTGAAGCCATATTCTTTTGGACCATTTTGGTTGGTACGTGTCCCCGAATTTCTATTTAAACTTCCACCGACATTATAAATAGGAATAGTAACTATAACGGTATGTTTTGGTGCTTCAATTTTGCCTTGTACAATATCTCTATAGAGCATCATTGTAGCATCAATGCCATCTGACTCACCAGGATGAATACCGTTGTTAATTAATAGAATTCTGTTGTCTTGTCGTAAATCTTCAAAACTATCACTAGAACCATTCATATTTAAAGAGACTATATGCAAAGGTTTCCCAGAATCTGTTTCTCCGATTTCTTGGATTGAAACTTCTGAGTATGTATTTGCTAAATCGGTATAATACTTTATTGTCTCATTATAAGTCGCAGTTTCAAGACCTTTACTTTTTTCGAAAATAGTTGTGAAATCTATTTCTGATTTGTTGTCCTTGTTTTGGTCAGATTTTTCAGAACAGGAAACGATAATTAGAAAAAGAAGTATGAGTTTTTTCATTTTGATTGTGATTATTCCTCAAACTTAAAGAAATAAACCTTATACCAATCTAATTTTAAAATGTTGTATTAATAATTTGATTTATTTTTTGTTCAGATGAAATAGAAAATATGAGCATAACCTTAGCTACGTTTCTATTTTATATTGAAATATGGATAAAAAAGAAACATAATTATATGCGACATTTTGAGGTTAGATTGGTATTAAAATCAAAGGCTAAGAAAAATATTAATCAAATGTAAATTATCGACTTTTCAAATTGGAAAAAGACTAATTTTGCAAGACTTTCAAATTTATATAAATGCAACAAACCACAAATACCATTTTAATGATTCGTCCTGTAAGTTTCAGGATGAATGAACAAACGGCTGTCAATAATTATTTTCAGGAAGATTTAGATTTAAAGACCGCCGAGATTAACACAAAAGCGCAGGAAGAATTTGATGCTTTTGTAGAAAAGTTAAGAGCAGTTGGTATCAATGTGATTGTAGAAAATGATGATGAACATTTGGATACTCCAGATTCCATTTTTCCGAATAATTGGGTGAGTTTTCATGGTAATGGTGACGTTGCCAAATATCCAATGTTTGCCGAAAATAGAAGGAGAGAACGTAGGGATGAAGTATTTATCCGTTTGGAAGAAGAAGGTTTTAAAATCGAAAATATTATTGATTATTCATCTGCCGAACTTGAAGGTGTTTTTTTAGAAGGTACAGGAAGTATAGCATTAGATCGCGTCAATAGAAAAGCCTATTGTGCATTGTCACCAAGAGCAGATGAAGAACTATTTATAGAATTTTGTGAAGACTTTGAATATACTCCAGTGATTTTTACCGCAAATCAAACCGTAGACGGTGAGCGTTTGGCAATCTATCATACCAATGTTATGATGTGTTTAGCAGAGAATTTTGCCGTGATTTGTTTAGATACTATTGATGACAAAAAAGAGCGCAAAAATGTTGTGAGACATTTGAAGCAAGATGGAAAGGAAATTATTTCTATTACTGAGTCACAGATGCATCAGTTTGCAGGAAACATGCTGCAATTGAAAGGTGATAACGATAAACGTTATTTAATAATGAGTGAAGCGGCTCATAAAAGTTTAACGAAAACTCAAATTGCGAGTATAGAAAAACATTGTCCAATACTATCGAGTTCTTTAGAAACAATTGAAACTTGTGGTGGTGGAAGTGCACGGTGTATGATGGCTGAGGTTTTTTTACCTAAAAGTTAGTCGCTTAGTTTTTCGTAGTTAAGTTAAAAAGGGCTTTGTGAATTTTTCCCTCCTTTGTGAAACGGCTCTTTTGGAATTTAGTATTTTGAGATTTGGAACTTCTTGATTTTATTTTTATAAGCCAAATATAGATAAAGAAATTAGTCTTGTGGTGCAATTTTAGGAAGTTCGATAAAGAATTTACTACCAACGTTCTGGGTGCTTTCTACCCAAATTCTACCATTATTTAAATCGACTAAGTCTTTAGCGATAGTTAATCCTAGACCAGTACCTTTTTCATTTTTAGTACCAACAGTTGTAAAGTTTTTATTGGCGTTAAAAAGCTTATCCATATTATCTCTAGAAATACCTACACCAGTATCTTCTATACAGATTAATGCTTTACCGTTTACATCTTGATTAGAAACTGTGATTACATCTCCAGTTCGACTAAACTTAACAGCATTAGTAATTAAATTCTGAATAACAATTTCGACCATACTTTTATCTGCATAGACAAAATCGCGTTGCGATTCATCAATAAGTACAATACGTTTATCCTCAACTTTCTGTTCTACTAAAGCTATTTTTGTATGGAAGACATCCTGTATATTAAACAACTCTGGTTTAGGTTCTAAATTTTGCATTTGCGATTTAGACCAGTTTAATAAATTGAATAAAAGTGAATTGGCATTATTTGCATTTTCACTTAATTCTGGTATTAATTCATAAAACTCATCTTTAGAGATACTGTCTTCTTTCAATAAATCTAAAAATGCTTTTATCGACGAAATAGAATCTTTTAAATCATGAGAAACAATAGAAAAGAGCTTATCTTTTACTTGGTTGACCTCTTCTAAATGATGTGTTTGCTCTAAGAGGGCATCATACTTTTCTTTCTCTTGAGCTAGTTTGTCTTTTTGCTTAACTAAATCATCTTTATTTATTTTAGCCTTTAAAAGGCTAAATATGAGAAGTGTTAGCAAAATAGCTAAGGTTGCAATTGTACCATATAGGATATAAGGATTATTGAGCCAAGAGTCTTTGGTTGTTGTTTTAGCTTCAACTTTATCCAAATCATCCTCAATCGGATTGTTGTTTTTTATATCTAATGGATCTACATCAGTTGGAAAAACAGGTTGATCAATTAAAGAAAGCGAGTCTTTTAAATCGTGATATTTATTTTGCCAGAAGAACGCATTTTGAAAATATCCACGTGTAGAATCTAATGCAATATGAAGCTTATAATTCTCTAAAAGCTCAGTTTTGTCATCAATTTTTTGTGCAATTTTATAAGCCTCATTTAATTGAAGCTCTGCTAGTTTCACTTTCTTCTTTTGTAGATTTAAATTTCCAATAGCATTTAGAGCTCGTAAAAGTCCTTCACTATTTCCTTGTTTTCTGTTATACTTTAAACCCTCAACTAGGTATTCTGAAGCTTTATCGTATTCTTTAAAACGTAAGTACTCACTACCAAGTTTAGGTAATATCTCCCCTCGTAAATCCTTATCAGTTTCTGGGTTTAAAAGTTGTAATACCTTTTCGTAATATTCAATACCTTTTCTATGTTCCTTTAGTATTGAGTATAGTTCAGCTATATTTTTAGTAGATATTATAATGCCTTTTCTGTCATTAATCTGCTTATTTACTTCAAGAGCTTTAAAGTTATAGTCTATCGCTTTATCAATTTGATTAGTCTTATAATAAGCTTCGGCTAAATTGTTATAAGCTTTACTTAACTCATCTTTTAAATCTTGTTTTTCAAAAATATCAATCGCAGATAGCGAGTTTTGGAGACCAACAGCATAGTTTCCGCGCTTAATCTCTATGAGACCAATGCTGTTACTCACTTTAGCAACACCAAGAGTGTCGCTAATTTGTAGATAATATTTTTTAGATTTATTATAATTATCTATCGCATTATAATAATCGTTGCGTTGTGTATAGATTAAGGCTCTGAAGTAGCTGCTTTCGGCAAGTCCTTTGGTGTATTTTATTTCCTCTGCAAGTTTTGAGGTTTGATTAACGTATAAGAGTGCTTTATTATAATCTTCAATAGCATATAGTTCGTTAATAAGCATTAACGACAGGTCCACCTTTGTAGAGTCTGGGTTTTGATACGCTACCTGTACGGTAAGATTGTCTATCTTTTCATTTTGTGAAAAAATAAAAAGCGAGACAAGACAAACAGCTAATGTAAGTAACTGCTTCATCTTCGAATAGCGTTAAAACGAATTGCGATGTTTTGGTGTGTAAAACTTTTATAGAGGGATGCCAAAAGTAAGTCAACACTAAACAATAACAACTGGGTTAATGTTTGATAATTAAGCCTCATTAATGTTTGGGACATTGATTAATAGCCTTACGAAAATGCTATTATGAGTTCGAATATACTAATAATTAGGTCTTAATACCAATAAATTAGATGAAGTGACAGATGAAATTCATAAAAAAAATGCCGTATCGATTAACGGCACAAATCATAGAAAAACAACCTGTTTATCGATGAAATGCACGTTTTGCGTAGTGTGTTGTTTTTCAGCTATTTAAGATAAATTTAACAATTGCTAAGCGTTAAAATTTGATCATATTTTTTACTGTTCTACTCAACTCGTCCTTGTCGGAATTTAATCATATTTCCGTCGTCTTATCATACTTACTTTATTTTAAATAGATGAATTTAGTTTGGTTCTAAGTTAGAGAATTAGAGTTATTATATTTCTTAATAAAACTGCTATCTTTGCGAGCGTTTTAAAATGCCAAAACACAAGCAAGAATGAATCTTCAAGAGACTTTAGAATTACAGGTAAAAGCAGCAATAAAAGCGTTGTTTCAGTCGGAATTAGAATCAGTAGAATTTCAAGCGACTCGCAAAGAGTTTGCAGGAGATATTACGGTTGTTGTGTTTCCCATGTTGCGTGTGGTAAAAGGTAATCCTGCTGTGATTGGTGAGCAAGTTGGTCAGTATTTGCTCGATAATGTCGATTTGGTCAAAGGATTTAACGTCGTTAAGGGCTTCTTAAATATCGAAATTAGTGATAGTTATTATCTGGAATTTTTTCAGTCTATAAAAGATAAACAGGATTTTGGTTTTGCTGAGGTAAAAGACGATAAAGCCGTAATGGTAGAATATTCTTCACCAAATACCAATAAACCCTTGCATTTAGGTCATGTTAGAAATGTGCTCTTAGGTTATAGTGTTGCTGAAATCATAAAGGCATCTGGTAAAAAAGTTTACAAAACCCAAATCATTAACGACAGAGGGATTCATATTTGTAAAAGTATGTTGGCATGGCAGCGTTTTGGAAATGGAGAAACACCAGAATCTACCGGATTAAAAGGGGATAAGCTTGTTGGGAATTATTATGTGAAGTTCGATAAAGCTTATAAAGCTGAAATAGCTGAATTAATTGCTGAAGGTCAGACAGAAGAAAAAGCTAAAAAGAATGCGCCAATTTTACTTGAAGCCCAAAAAATGTTAATACAATGGGAGGCTGGTAATGAAGAGGTTGTAGCGCTTTGGAAAAAAATGAACGCATGGGTTTATGCTGGTTTTGAAGTGACTTACAAAAATATTGGTGTAGACTTTGATACTTATTATTATGAAAGTGATACCTATCTATTAGGAAAAGAATTTGTTTCTGAAGGTTTAAAAACAGGAGTCTTTCTTAAAAAAGAAGATGGTTCTGTTTGGTGTGATTTAACCGAAGATGGTTTAGACGAAAAAATAGTTTTACGTAGCGATGGTACCGCTGTGTATATGACCCAAGATATTGGTACAGCCATACAGCGTATTAAAGATTATCCAGATGTTGGCGGTATGGTTTATACCGTTGGGAACGAGCAAGATTACCATTTTAAGGTGCTATTCTTAATCTTAAAGAAACTTGGTTTTGATTGGGCGAAAAATCTATTTCATCTAAGTTACGGCATGGTAGACTTACCTAGTGGAAAAATGAAGAGTAGAGAAGGGACTGTTGTAGATGCGGATGATTTAATAAAAGAAATGGCAGATACTGCTGAAGAAATTTCTAAAGAATTAGGAAAGCTTGAAGAGTACTCAGAAGACGAAAAGAAAACACTTTATAAAACCATTGGTTTAGGTGCATTAAAATATTATATTTTAAAAGTAGATCCTAAAAAACGAATTTTATTCGACCCTAAAGAGTCTATCGATTTTCAAGGTAACACGGGGCCGTTTATTCAATATACCTATGCCAGGATTCAGTCTATTTTAAGAAAGGCTGATACTAATGAAGTATCATTCTCTAGTTTAGAACTTCATGAAAAGGAAAAGCAACTTCTAAAACAATTGGAGCAATTCCCTATAGTGATTCAAAATGCCGCAGAGCAACATAGTCCGGCGTTGATTGCAAATTACACTTACGATTTAGTAAAAGATTTTAATTCATTTTATCAAAATGTATCCATTCTTGGAGCAGATAATGATAAAGAAAAAAGCTTTAGAGTTGAATTATCTAGAACTGTTGGTCAAACCATTAAAAAAGCATTTAATGTTTTAGGTATTGAGGTGCCGGAACGTATGTAGCTTGCCTACTAACCAAAAAAACAGTGATGAATTATTATTAAAGCTTTAACACTTTGAAATAGAGATGCTTCGATGCTTTGTTGTACCTTACTAGAGGTAGAATTGTTTAATAAAATATACTGTTATGAAAAAATTTCACTTTTTAAAACTTTATGCTAGTGCATTCATGGCGATGTTATTAGTGACTTTTTCATTAAATGCTCAAGAAAATTTTTCAGAGTATAATGGAAAAGTAATTGACGGTAGTTCTAATAAAACGTTAGAGGCTGTGAGCCTTAATGTTAATGAAACTAATATTAGTACCATAACTAACTCTGAAGGAGAGTTTACACTTAAGGTGCTTAATAAATATTTAGACTCAAAAGTTGTGATATCCCTTTTGGGTTATAACACACGTGTTTTACCATTATCTGAACTTTCTAGAACAGGTAACAAAATAAAACTATATCAGGCAGTTACACAGTTATCTGCGGTTAGTATTTCAGCGTATAAAAATGCAGAGAGTTTAGTGAAAAAGGTGTTTAATGAAAAGAATAAAAACGTACAGAATGAGTCGGTTTATATGACTGCTTTCTATAGAGAAACGATTAAGCGTCGTTCTAGAAATGTATCTTTAACAGAAGCTGTTGTCAATATTTTAAAGCAGCCATATACTTCTGATCAACGCGATGCAATACAACTTGGGAAAGCTAGGAAAAGTACAGATTACAGACGTTTAGATACGGTTTCTGTAAAACTTCAAGGTGGTCCATTCTCTACGGTTTATTTAGACATAATGAAGTATCCCGAATATATTTTTACAGACGAAACCATTACGAGTTATGATTTTTCTTTTGATGAACCTTCTACTATAAACAACAGGAATGTATATGTGGTGAATTTTAGTCCTAAGAGTAATGGTTTAAACATAAATTATAATGGTAAACTTTATATTGATGTTCAGTCTTTGGCATTAGTAAGTGCAAATTATTCTTTAGATGTTAGTGATAAGAAAAAATCAAAGAATTTATTGGTTAAAAAGAAGCCAAGGGATGTTGTAGTTTATCCATTAGAAGCTAATTATAAAGTCGATTATAAAGCAAAGGGTGGTAAATGGTATTACAGTTATTCGAATTTAAGCTTGACGTTTAAAGTGAATAAAAAACGAGAAATATTTAATAAGGTTTATACCTTATCTAGTGAAATGGCTGTAACCGATTGGGAAATTAATACTACGGATAAGAGAATTAAATATAAGGATAGGTTAAGACCAACAGTAATTATAACTGATGCGATTTCAGGATTTTCAGATCCAAATTTTTGGGGTCAATATAATTTGATCGAGCCAGATAAGTCTATACAATCTGCTATTGATAAAATTAGAAAGAATATTGAAAAACAAAAAGAAAAGGAAAAAGCGAGAATTAAAAACGGCAAGCCTTAATTGGTTTACTAATGATGTTTATTATATAGCCTTAAAATTTCTGTCTACCTAAGTGGACAGGAATTTTAAGGTTTTTGAGATACTGAAATTAATTCAGAGTGACAGAATTGTAGCTTTTTAGACCACCTTATCGTTTTTAATTAAACTTACCAATAGATTTCAACGCTTGTTTAATATGTGCCAAATGATGGTTGCTATGCCATGCGTAAACACCTATGGTTTCTTTTAAAGAAAAATGTTTACCGTGTTCAGGGTGAACAAATTCACGTTTTAATTCTTCTTCATTAAGATTTTTTAATAAAATGCCTAGTTTTTTGTGTACTCCTGTAAGAATAGAAACTGATGCGTCAATAGATTCAGAATAATCATTTAATTCGGCAAAGCGATCTTCAAAATAGGGTCTAATCGTTGGTGTGTCTTCAGTTAATGCTAGCTTAAATCGAATAAGACTATTTATATGGCTATCAGCGCAATGGTGAACCACTTGTTTAATCGTCCATCCATTTGGTCGATATTTATAGTTTAGTTCTGCCTCGCTGAGGTCTTTGGTCACTGAAAGTATGGATTTTGGTAATGCCTCAATTGAAGCTATCCACTCATCGATATGCTTTTGAGTAATTACTTCAGGTTTTTTAAATTCACCAATAGGAAATCTTAATTTGTTTAAATCTTGTTCTGTCATCTCGAAGATAAAATTTGAAGACTTAAAATTAAGTAATAAATAATATAAATTAGAAGCTTAGTCTAAAACTTAAATTTGGAGTAAACTTTAAAGATCGATTATTAATTTCAACCACGGCGGCATCAGAATCAAATGTATAATAACGATTAATGATATTGGTTTGATTAAAGAGGTTCCAAATAGATGCTCCAATTTCTGCCTTTACATCTTTTGAAAGTTCAAAATTATAAATTGCTGAGATGTCAGTTCTAAAATAATCGCCTAGTCTAGAACTATTTGGGGATTCATATTCTATAACAGAATTACTAGTATCTTGAATCTCTGAAGGAGATGTGTATGGTCTTCCAGAATGCCAATTTATACCAAAACCAACTTTAAAATCATCTAGATTATAAGTTAATGAAGCATTAGCAACATGCCTTAAATCTAAAGTGTTCGGGAATGGATTACCATTGTTTAAATTCTGATATGTATAATCGTTTTTACTGTAAGTATAACTTAGCCAAGTACTAAAGTCATTAAAACGTTTATTGATAAGGAAATCTATCCCTTTAACTGTATAGGCACCAATATCATCTGTAAACTGAAACTGGTTTTGAAACCCTTGACTACGTGATGTAATATCATCAACATTTTTGTAATAAGCTTCTGCAGATATTAATAAATTATTCTGATTGAAACTGATACCTAATGATGCTTGTTGGCTTGTAATTAGGGGAACATTGTTATTGTTTGCCAATTGCCAACGACGTTTTTCTATACCAAAAAAATCTTGCTGTAAATCAATGATTTGAGCAATAGATTGACTCTTCAATTCTCCTAATATTTCTAATCTAAAATAATTAAGGAATTTTTGATTGAATGTAATTCTAGGTTCAATTAAAAACTTAGAAAGCTTTTCAAAGTAGCTAGTTCTTGCACCTAAGCGAACATAGCTGTTTCGAGATTGAGAATACCATTCAACTTCACCAAAAAGGGCATGTGTTCTAATAATTTCTTTTATTAATCTTGTAAATGAAGGATTAGTAACATCCTCAAAATTAGTGACGCCAACTTCATTAAATTGATAACCAGTGTTAATTTTAATACTACTATTAATTGATTTTGAAACATCTAAACGCATACCAAAATCTTCAACTTTGTTTTCTTGAGTTAAGCGTTGCGAATTTGTAATATCATTGTTTTCTGCATCTAAATCGTAATTAGAATAATAAGCTTGTATGGAAGTGTTAATTCCATTTTGCCATAGTTTTGAATAGCTCAGACTTGCTCCATAACTCACTTGATTTATAGAGCTTCGGGTTTCTTGAAAATTATTTTCTGTAGTCGTAAATACTTGATTGTAATCTAGATTATTGTATATGTTCAATACATTAATACGCAGTTTAGAAGTTTTGTCAATATCATATAAAAACTTTGCATTAAAGTCGTAAAACAAAAAGCGTTCATCTAGAGATAACAAGGTATTAATATTATTTGAAGGGTTTAATTCGGAGTCTGTAAAAATACGATCAAAGTAAGAATCGTAAGTAGTAGATGCCAAAACATCAGTAAATGAGCGCCTTGCTGATAATTGTAATTCTGTTTTATTAGATGTTGGAATTTTCGCAAATCCATCTACACTCAACAGATTCCCTCCTAGTCCTGCGTTAAATTTTTGGTCAATATCATCATTGTTTTTTATTGAAATAGTACTGGAAACACCATTTCCAAATTTAGCGCTTGTACCATTTTTTGAAAGATTAATATCTTCAGTCAAATATGGGTTAAATGCCGAAATTAGCCCAAAGAAATGACCCGATTGATACATCCTTATACCTTCGTACAAAATAAGGTTTTGGTCATTAGAGCCTCCTCTTACATTTATATTAGAAATACGCTCATCTACACTAATAACTCCAGGTAAATTTTGTACAATCTGTAACACATCTGGCTCTATTAAACCAGGTAAAATGTCAAATGTTTTAGCATCAACTTCTATAGTACCATTATTGGTTTTAGAAATACCTTTTGTTAGGTAATTGGTGACTACAACCTCTTCTAATATTTGGATTGTTTTATTTAATTCTGAATCTTTTTTAGGTGTAATAGCTATAAAACGATCACTTAATATTTCAAAATTAAGAGCTGTAAGTTGTCGAAGATGAATTAGTGCTTGTTTAAGTGATAGCTCAGGATATAAGGGGCTGATAAAGATGTTTCCTATAGTTTTGGTTTCAAAAGAAAACTTAACATCGTAACGTTTTTCTATCTCTAAAAGAATTTGAGCAAGTGGTTGTTTTTCCTTTTGAGTCTGACAGTAAGTAAGATTACAAAAGGCAATAATTAAAAAATAAAAAACTATACGTTGTAATAGTTT
>RCNE010001865.1_pt1 | contig 11431 bp, 9 predicted proteins | sample 2041361 | NCBI WGS metagenome assembly RCNE01 (sample SAMN09708229, study PRJNA481090) | Marine sediment metagenome, whole genome shotgun sequencing project.
ATCTGGCAATTGGCGCGTTCCAATAGAACGCGCCAGCATGTTTTCAGGTGCTATTCTCCGAGAGCAATACCCTCACGACGAGGGTCCGCACCACCTTGAAGCTGCCCACCGATGGAGATCGCGTGCAATCCCGAGTTCAACCCACGGACATTAGCCTCAAACCCAAGCGTGGTCAGTTGATCCACTAGACCTTCAGCACTGCTACCTTCTTCCACATCAAATGTTCCAAAGCGGTTCACCAAATGCGGCATAGAAACTGCTTGCTGTACATCCATGCCCCAATCCAAATGGGCAATAATGGCTTGAGCGACGTATCCAATGATCCGGCTGCCGCCCGGGCTGCCGATCACCAGCACAGGCGCGCCATTCTCCATAACAATCGTGGGTGCCATTGATGAACGCGGACGCTTGCCCGGTTCAATCCGATTGGCGATGGGCACCCCGCTTACGTGCGTGCGGAAGCTGAAATCCGTAAGCTCGTTGTTCAAAAGAAAACCACGCACAAACAGGCGGCTGCCAAAGCCATTTTCAATCGTTGTGGTCATGGACAACGCATTTCCGTAGCTGTCAACAATCGAGATGTGGCTCGTTGATGGTAGTTCAATCGACTGGTCGTCGGCCAACAGCCCGGCGTGATCCCAGCCCGGTTCCCCTGGTGCGACCGCTTCCAATGCTTTGTCCGTAGTCTCGATCAAGCTGGCGCGCGCTGCAAGATAAAGCGGGTCAACCAGCCCTTTTGTTGGCATCGGAACAAAGTCACTATCAGCCAAGTAACGACCACGATCCGCAAAGGCGAGCCGCGATGCGTCGCCAATAATACGCCAGCTTTCGGGGTTTTCAGCACCAAGGGCGGCCAAGTCAAAATTACTCGCCATTCCAAGGATCTGCCCGACAGTTAACGCACCTGACGATGGTGGCCCCATGCCGCATACATCTTTCTCGCGGTATTCCACACAGACCGCCGGCCGTTCAATAACGCGGTAATTGGCGAGATCTTGAAGACTTAACAGGCCAGGGTTGCCATCAGCATTCCGCACAGCATTTACGATGTCTTCAGCAATCGGACCACCATAGATTACGTCGGCACCGCCCAAAGCCATCTGTCGCAGAACATCGGCATAGTCCTGATTTGTGATCTCTGTTCCAGCCGTAAGGGGCATCCCATTCGGAACAAAGTAATCTGCGGTTGCACCGAACCGACCTAAACGTTCGGCATCGCCTTCAATAGATGATGCCATCCGTTCGGAAACGACAAACCCGCCCTCGGCAAGGCTAATTGCGGGATCAAATAAACTGCCCCAATTGGCGCGCCCCCAACGACGGTGTGCGTCTTCCATCAAGCGCGGCGTACCGGGTGTTCCCACCGATAGGCCACCGACGACAGCGTCAAAGAACCCAAGAGGCTCCCCGTTTTCATCTTGGAAAACCGTTGGCGTGACCGCCATGGGCGCAGTTTCGCGCCCATCAAGTGTTGTAAGCTCGCCGCTCTGTGCATCAAACCAAACCAGAAACGCGCCCCCACCCAAGCCCGATGATTGCGGCTCGACCAGTCCAAGAACAGCTTGCACCGCAATCATTGCATCTGCCGCTGTACCCCCGCTGCGCAAAACGTCAGCTCCAGCGTCCACAGCCAAAGGGTTAGCCGCCGCGATCATCCATTCATCAGCAACCACCGGGGCACCAGCACTCTTTGTCGCCAACGCTACCTCGGCTGCATCGCTAAGGCCTATGAATGCGGTAGCCAGTTCCGTGTCTGCCTCTGGCGCAACCGTATCTGCTGTTGTTTGGGCGCTGAATGGCGTCGCAACCAAAGTCGCAAATACAGCACCTGTTATACACTTTTGTAAAAACATGGCTCTTCTCCCAAAATATGAAATTGTCCCAAATAGTAGGTTTCACATGAGTGTCGGAGCAAGTGTATTCTGGAAGACGAATTATATCGTCTTCATGGTGTCGATTGCCACTGTGTCATTTCGTGATTTATTCGGTCTCCCTGTCCTTAACTTTGCGTTTAACACCACCGTGCCGACCATCATTCTCACATATATAGCCATGACCGCCGTGCTGTATTGGACTGTTCCCGAGACCGGCAACGCCGCAACTCAGTAAGAGCGCTTATTCTTCGTTGCGCAACGCCAAGCGTTTTCGACTCAAACCAGACATCTGCTAATTTCCCAAAAATTTACCTCGTATCTAAACCTCTAGATACGGGATCTAAGAATAGAACTCTCGCACTTACTAATCATCGCATGCGACTGCATCGTTTCTGGCGAATGCGCCATTACAGGCTCAAGAGATCACATGAAAACTTCGCTAGCCTTGGTTGCGATGTTCTTACGCGGGTCAGCTGCGAGACGGACCCGAATGATGGGTTCATACTGCGTAACTCAAGCCACGCTGTTGATATAATCCTCAGTGCTCCTTGCAGGAGTGCTTGTCAGGTCGAAAAATGCGAAATCTGCATGGCGCGCGCGGCCTGTCAGGTCATGTGCGGCCATGCCAATAAAGTTGCCGGTAAAGTTGGAATGTTCACCGCGCACGCCTTCGTCCGAAAGGATTGATGCGTCTAGGATAGGACCAATGGGGTGCCAGTCGTTGCCGTTTATGCTGTAGCGAAATTGCAGATCGGCGTGATCAATATCAAGACCCAGCCAGATATCGCCGCCCGAAGGCAGAACAACGCTGTCTGTCATCGGGTAGGTCAGTCGGGCTTCTGGCCAGTCCTGACAACTTTGGATGCGTAGGATACGATCGCCGGTTTGCGCGTGGCGGGTGATGTTGAGGTAGTGAAACTGTGTGCGGTTATAGAACGCGATCAGGCCCGCCATTTGTTGATAGGTTTCAGGATCAAACGACACTTGCGTATCAGCGCTACACACCCATTCGACCTGACGGCGCGCCACAAGAGAATGTTCAAACCACGACCCTACAGATTCACGCCCAAACAGGCGCAAAGCTTTGGGATTGTCGGTCAGGGAAAAAAGGCGGTCCGGCTCAGGCGTGCGCAACCACATAAACGTGTTTGGCAAGGTGTCCCCATCAAAGACATGATGGTCCGGTTCTGGATCAAAGTGGTGCGGCCCGAGCGCGGGCGCGGGCGTTTTCCCGTCAGGGATCAGGGTGCCGTTTTGCAGATACAGCCAGCCATCATCGCCCCAAACGCATTTGGCGATCCCCGTTTCTCGCCCCATGGGCGAACGGCGTTTGCCGGGCAAGGGACGTGTGCACAGGAACGTGTGATAAGGCCCATCGGGCGTGTCGACGTATTGACCGTGCCCCGTGCGCTGCAACGGTGCATCATCGCGATCCACCACACTGAGAAGATGTTCGTTTGGGTGAGTTTCGTAAGGTCCGGCGATATCGGTGGCACGGGCATAGCTGATCGCGTGATCATATCCTGTTCCGCCCTCGGCGGTGATCAGGTAGTAATAGCCGCCGCGTTTGAAAAGATGCGGTGCTTCGGTCAGGCCGCGCGATGTGCCCCCGAACACATTCTTGATCGGGCCGATCAGCTTGCCTGCTTTGGCGTCAAGTTCCTGCAAAAGGATGCCCGCAAAAAACCCCGAGCCGGGGGTGTCTGGAGCGCTCATGGGCCCTTCGTGGTCCCAGATCATGTTCAGGAACCATTTGCGGCCGTCCTCGTCGTGAAATAGGGAGGGATCAAAGCCGCTGGAATTGGCATACATCGGTGCACTCCAGGGGCCATTGATGCTAGGGGCCGTGACGATGTAGTTGTGCGCGTCCTTGTAGTTCCCGTCGATACGTTTGACGTCTGTGTAGACCAGCCAGAACTGCCCGTCGGCATATGACAAAGACGGCGCCCAGATTCCGCCGGAATCAGGATTGCCGCGCATGTCCAATTGCTCAGCCCGGTTGAGCGCCTGACCGACCGCACGCCAATGCACCAAATCGCGCGAATGGGACAGTTGCACGCCGGGATACCATTCAAATGTAGACGTCGCGATGTAGTAATCATCGCCAACGCGGCAGATTGAAGGGTCAGGGTGAAATCCCCGCAAAATTGGATTCTCGATCAACATTATTAACCTTTCAATGTGCCACCGGTCAGAACCGTTGATGATATTGTTCTGAGCAATCAGTAAGAGCGCGATAGCAGTTGCCAACTTTAGCGCCTCAAAAACCAAATTGCGATCCCGTTCGGCAAGGCACTCGCCGTGAAATTGCATCATGCCCAAACACGTTTCAAAACCAAACCATTTGTTGAAGGTTTATGGCACGCTAGCGATAGCTGCCGTTCGCTGCGTAGCGAAAATTTGGAAGTATAGGCTCATAGCAGACCTTCGCTGCGGCCTGCACCAAGGTCTGCTATGGCTGACCGCATAGCTTTACATATTTAGCAATGAAGGGAGATAGAAATCTCTCGTATTGCTGAACACTCTCTCTAAACGAAGTTGTGTCGCGGATGCTCCGGCGTCGTCGACTACATGGCTACCTTCGGCGCGCTGGCGAAACTCTTCTGTGTGGATAAAATTGGGGTCTATCCGTCCTTTTTCCGTTCTGTTGTTGGATAGAATTCACACAAATCTGGAGGATTTTTATGGACTCATTTCAAACTTCACACCCGAGCAATATCCATTGTTCGGCAACCTAACGGTCAGATCAGTGATTGTGAATTCGCACTTAATCTATCGAGACCCATCGCCGCTAAAGCGCTAGATCCGCCATAAGATCATCCTTGGAATAGTTAGCCTTTTCCGCCTGCCGTTTAACGCGGCCTTGCGACACAACCGTAAATTTATCCGCAATCCGGTATGCAAAATCTGCGTTCTGTTCAACCAGAACAATTGCCATTTTGCCCTGCGCTTTCAGAGTTTCCAACGCGCCACCAATCTGTTGGATCACATTTGGCTGGATGCCTTCTGTGGGTTCATCAAGCAGCAACACTTTTGGCTTTGTGATTAACGCACGGGCGATAGCCAGCTGTTGCTGTTGCCCACCCGACAGATCACCACCGCGCCGCCCTCGCATATCGTGCAATACTGGAAACAATGTGAACACAAAGTTAGGGATGTGATGATCAGATTTCGGCAGACACGCAAATCCCGTCTCTAAGTTTTCCATCACGGTCATCATCGCAAAAACCTCGCGGCCTTGGGGAACATACGCAATGCCAGCGCGCGCGGCGTGGTAAGCAGACGTCAGTCGTACTGGTAAACCGTCGACCGTTGCCGACCCACCCATCAACGGATGCCGGCCTGAGATCGCTTTGAGAAGGCTTGTCTTACCGACCCCGTTGTTGCCCATTATAGTCGTAATCTTCCCAACATCAGCCTGTAGTGACACATCAAAAAGGATCTGACTTTGACCATATTTTAAGTCGATATTACGCACATCAAGCATTGGCGCGCCCCAGATAAACATCGATCACCGTTTGATTAGACGTCACGTGATCAAGGCTCCCCTCAGCAAGGACCGATCCTTCGTGCAGAACAGTCACTTTACAATTCAGACGCCGAACAAATTCCATATCGTGTTCAACCACCACGACAGCGCGTGTTTTAGCTGCCTCTTTTAGGATATCTGTCGTCTTTTCACGTTCCTCTGCTGTCATGCCAGCAGCGGGTTCATCGACCAGCATTAGCCGTGGCTCTTGGGCAAGCAGCATGCCGATCTCTAGCCATTGCTTTTGCCCATGGCTCAATTCACCTGCCACGCGGGTCAAACTATCGGATAGACCGATTTGTTCTGCAACCGCTTCGATCCGCGCGCCATTCGATTTCGTTTTCTTGTGTCTTAGAACAGCAAATGGCCCACGCGGCGTTTTTAGCGCCATTGCAAGGTTCTGTCGCACGGTCTGCGCCTCAAATACCGTAGGTTTTTGAAATTTTCGCCCGATGCCTTCGCGCGCGATTTGGCTTTCAGACATCCCCAACAGCGAAATATTCCTGTCGCCCCAGACAACACGGCCCTCATCCGGTTTTGTCTTGCCTGTTACGATATCCATGAAGGTGGTCTTGCCTGCACCGTTTGGCCCAATGATCGCCCGTAGTTCCGTTTTGGCAAAGTTGATCGACAAATTGTTGATTGCACGAAATCCGTCAAACGTGACCGAGACCCCAGAAACTTCAAGAAGCATACTCATGACTGTTTCCTTACCAGCAGATCAAAAAGGCCGCCGATGCCTTTGGGAAAGAACAGCGTGACTGCGACGAATGAAAGGCCCAGCAGAACCAGCCACCAATCCGTCCATTGAACGACATAAAAACCTAGGTTGATGTTGGGTGCGCCCCCGCCTGTGAACCAGCTGGACAGCAGTGATACAAAAGCCGCACCAATTGCCGCCCCATAAAGCCTGCCGCGCCCACCAATCGCCACCCAAACGGCGAGATAGATTGACGCAATCGGCGCGACCTCACCAGGGTTGATGATCCCTGCTTGCGGATAATACAGCGCACCTGCAATGCCTGCGACGATGGCAGTCACCGTGAATATAAACAGTTTGTAGCTTTCCACATGGTAGCCCAAGAACCGCACACGCGCTTCGTTGTCGCGGATACCTTTTACGACGCTGCCCATTTTACCCGAGACAATCCATGCGAAGAACACGTAGCCGGCACCAAGAGCAATGGCGGACGCCACAAAGAACAAGATACTGATCGTCGCCTGCGATACGTGGCCATAACCCGGCACGTTCTGCAGTCCTGACAAACCATTGTTGCCGCGCAGCCCGCTGTCGTTTTGAAACAAGTAAAGCGCAAGCGCCAGTGTCATTGCCTGGGTCAAGATTGACAGATAAACACCTGTAACTCTTGATCTAAAAGCAAGCCAACCGAATATTAATGCCAATAGACCAGGCACAAGGATCACCATCAAAATCTGTAAAAATAGACTGTCAGCAAAGGCCCATATCCATGGGAAATCCGAACTGCCTACAACCCCAAAAATCTGATTGCCGATAGCGTCTGATATTTCTGACGGTGTCGCTGGGATGGGTTGATTGGCAAGGCTTTCAATCACAATCCCTTCCGTGCGCGCATACATCAGCCACATACCGATGGCGTAGCCACCAATCCCAAAGAAGGCAAAGTGACCAAGTGAAAGAATACCGCAATACCCCCAGACAACATCCATCGCGATAGCAACAAGGCACAAGCAAAGCGTCTTGCCCAAGGTTTTCACAAACGATGTTGAAATCACGTCAACACCTGTGACCTCAGACAACAGCGTGACGGCCACAGTAAAGACTGCGAGGGTAGCAATGAACCAAAGTACCGAAGGGTTCTGGGCAAGGAATGATCTATTCATGATTTAATCCGCCGCCGCGCGACCCTTAAGGGCAACAATGCCCTTTGGCCGAAATTGAATGAACAGAATGATGAACAAGATCATGTAGGTTTGCGCGGCCAGCGTGTTGGACGGGTTCAACCACTCTATCCCCTTTTGCAAGAAACCAATCAGCGACGCACCTGCAAGTGTGCCCCAAACGTTGCCAACACCGCCCACAACCACAGTCATGAAGCTTTGCACGATATAATCTGCACCCATCTCGGACGTGACTTTCGCATAAAGTCCGATGGCCACACCCGCGATCCCTGCTATGCCAGACCCAAGACCAAAGGTCAGCATATTGATCCGGTCGGGGTTGATCCCCATTGATGCCGCCATACCCGGATTTTGCGTAACAGCGCGCACCTCTAGGCCAAGTCTGGTGCGTTTCAGAACGAACAGGATCAGGAAAAGAAACAACAGTGCCAAAACAAAGATCGCGATACGAATGTAGCTGATCGCGACCACATCATTAAAAACGAGCGCCCCATCAAGCCAATCGGGTGATGTCAGCGGGCGCGCTTGGGTGCCAAAGATGTTCTTGGCCAACTGCTGCAAGGCTATAGAAATGCCGAAAGTAGCCAACAAGGTTTCTAAAGGGCGGTGATACAGGTGGCGGATAACCAGCCGTTCCATTGCAACACCTGCGCCAAAGGTGATGGCAAAGGCCAGCGGCAGCGCGATGATGATCGACAACGTATAATCGGGGACAAACTGCTGCACGACAAAGCCCGTGTAGGCACCCATCATGATGAATTCGCCATGCGCCATATTGATAACGCCCATCACACCAAAAGTGATCGCAAGACCAATGGCTGCCAGGAAATAGATCGACGCCAAAGATAGTGCGTCTAACCCAAGATCGATGCTTTGGTTCACCGCAACTTTGGTTTCGATCGCAGTCAAAACTTTGCGCGCGACATCGGTGATCGCGGGATCAGTCTCGCTGTACTGTAGATAAAATGTATGGACTGCGACGGCCTGCGCCTGTGCGTCGGGTGTGACGCGCGCCAGAACAATCCCGTCTGCGGCCAGTGTGTCATAGGCAACTTGGCGCGCAGCATCTGTGTCTAGCGCCGCTATCGGCACACCGCCAACTGCATCACCTTGGATATTGGCAACGAGTGCTGTGCGAATGTCAGCGTTTGAAATAAGCGCAGGGGCAAGATCTGCAGAAACCAAACGGGCATAAGCCTCAACCGCACTAATGTCCTCACCAATCACCAGCACCGCTGCAATATTGGCATCTTCAGCTGGCGCCATGGATACTTGCGGTGTCGACGTAAGAACGGTGTTCAATGCACCGCGCACATCGACCGACAGATCACCTGTTAGGCCCTCAATCGCCGTGATCCGGGCAGCGGTTGTATCCGCAAAAAGTGCGCCCAACATGCCCGCGAGCCGGATTTTAGTTTCTTTCATGGCTGGATCAGCTTCTGTTTCGATTGATCCCACAAGCGGGGCCAGCTGGCTTGCGTCCATGCTACGCGCAATCGCTTCAACTGCAGATTGACGTTTAGCAATATCGGGGTCGGACAATTGAAACTGCACCAATGCGTCACTGATCGCGCGGCGTACGCCACCGTTCGGCCGCGCCTCTTTCAGGTCGAATTGCTCTGCACCGTCCAATGCGGCATCCGTATCAAGGTCATGTAGAATAAAACCAGCGCCTTCACCTGTGGCGCGAAAGAACAGCCCGTCACTGGCACGCTGGACAATTTCACGGTCTCGCCAAGCTTCGAGAAATGGCAAGGCTTGCGGTAATCCACTGGCCACCAAATCATCCAAGACGACACCCACTGTGCGACGGCCTGGCTTCAGGACCTCATCTTGGTGGGTTTGCAAGATATCTTGCAATGGTTGGGCCATGGCCCCAACCGGCACGGTCAGCAACAGCGCTAGCGCCAAAGAAATAAGTCGAAACATGGGTGTAAAAGCCGATCTGTCAGGCAGGCAAGGCACGCAGCGCGAATGCTGCGTACCTGCAATGTTTTAGTAGTTAGAAGTCAACTGAACGCAGGTTTCGGTCTCGGTGTTGTACATACCGCAACCCAAAGTTTCCCAATTGGAAATCAGAACTGCCGATTCAGGCAAAAAATCTGTCCATGCATCACCGGGTACTTCGGTGGTCTGGCTGATGATATCAAACTGACCATCCGCAGTGATTTCACCAATCAAAACCGGCTTTGTCAGGTGATGGTTCGGCAACATCACAGCTGTTCCGCCTGTCAGGTTTGGAAACTCTTGGCCATACATTGCCTCACGCACCGCATCGACATCCGTCGTGCCGACCTCGGTTACCGCATTCACCCACATGTTGAAGCCGATGTAATGTGCCTCCATCGGGTCATTTGTCACACGCTCTTCGCCCATCTTGGCTTTCCACGCAGCGACCCATGCATCGTTGGCTTCGGATTCAGCTGATTGGAAGTAGTTCCAAGCAGCCAAGTGACCTACAAGTTCGGATGTATCCAAACCGGACAGTTCTTCTTCGCCCACCGAAAATGCGACGACAGGAATATCATCCGCAGAAATACCGGCCGCAGCTAGTTCTTTATAGAAACCAATATTGGCATCGCCATTGATGGTTGAGATCACGCCGACCTGCTTACCGTCAGCACCCAAGGCAACAACATCGGCAACAATCGTCGCCCAGTCAGATTGACCAAAAGGCGTGTAGTTAACAAAAATATCCTCTGCTGCGATGCCGTTGGCCAGCAGATAGCTTTCGAGAATATTGTTGGTTGTGCGTGGATAAACGTAGTCAGTGCCAAGCAGTGCGAATTTTTCAACGCCCAGTTCTTCGAGGAAGTAGTCAGTCGCAGGGATCGCTTGCTGGTTTGGTGCAGCACCCGTGTAGAACACGTTTCTGGAGCTTTCTTCGCCTTCATATTGAACCGGATAGAACATCAAGCCATTCAGCTCTTCGAGTACAGGCAGCGCGGATTTGCGGCTAACCGATGTCCAGCTACCAAAGATCACGTCAACTTCGCTGACTGTTAGCAGTTCACGTGCCTTTTCAGCGAACAGTGGCCAGTCGGATGCTGGATCAACAACAACCGCTTCGATCTGACAACCCAACAGTCCACCAGCGGCGTTTTGGGTTTCAATCAGCAGCTCCATCGCGTCTTTCAGCGTTGTCTCGGAAATAGCCATTGAGCCGGAAAGAGAGTGCAGCACACCCACTTTGATCGGATCCGCACATTCAGCGGCGGCAATGGCGGTGGTGCCCAAAAGGGCAGTCAATGCAAATGCAGAGGTCATAATATTCATAGGTCGTCGTCCCCGTTGTCGCTGCGGGTCGTTGATCAGGCGCGCAAACGCTTTCCAACGGCAAGCCGACCACGTAGGTTGACCCCGCAACAGTGATGTTGTCGTCGCGTGAAGAGATTAATCTACCAGGATGAACCTTCGCGCGGCGTTTGATGCTCTTACCGAGCTACATCTACTCACGGCATCGCGGCCGGATGCACAAGCGGATGACAAAGATAGCAAGCAGCCCAATTTGATCCGCTCAAAAAAGCGGCCTATTTTTCGCCATTACGCCCACTAATTGATCGCTTTGGACATGCCTGTCCCTCATTGTAGGAATTCGGCTGCGGGTTATAAACCCAACTCAAGCAACGCATCACGAATGAACGGGTTTAGAGCCGCGTGGATGAATTGATCCCTCCAGCTAGTTGAAACAACCATGCTTGACGCAACGCGCATACTAACCGAGTTTGCTCATGTCGATACATCAGATATTCGTAAGATCACGCGTCCCGATGGATCGTTTGTACCGATCCTTAGGCTTGATGACGCCAAAGCAAGAGCCATCTCATCAGTTGAAGTCTCCAGTGGGTGACCGGCGATCCAATCGGGAGATGGCTCTGAATTTATGGTGTCCGTCATCAGGCAATTTGGGCTCAGACCTGCCGTTCGCTGCAGTACAGGCTAAGGTCCGCTTTCCAACACTTTTCAGCTATCGATGCGGTTCAGCATTTCGTCACACGCAATTTCCATGGATGGTCGCAGCGCTTCCAGAGATGGCCGCGTATATCGCTGCCCAGTGATCGACAACGGCGTGTGATTGAGCAACCGTCCTACAATCTCTTCTAACACGCCAGCTTCCATTGCAACGGTGGCGAAGGTCCGGCGGTGC
>RCNE010001866.1_pt1 | contig 11428 bp, 8 predicted proteins | sample 2041361 | NCBI WGS metagenome assembly RCNE01 (sample SAMN09708229, study PRJNA481090) | Marine sediment metagenome, whole genome shotgun sequencing project.
GGCGCCATTCTCGATATTTTTTCGGCGATCGTTCTGGTTGTCCCGCTTATTCTGCCGATTGCGGCGGGCTTTGGCGTTAACGAAGTTCATCTCGGTATCGTATTTCTCGCCGCGATGCAGCTTGGCTACCTGACCCCACCGGTCGGCCTGAATTTGTTTATAGCGAGCTACCGCTTCGAGAAGTCGATCATGCACGTCTACTCGGCGACCTTTCCGTTCCTGATTATCCTGATGTTGTCGGTCCTGGTGATCACGTTCTTGCCAGAGCTGTCATTGCTCTTCCTGTCGGACTGAACAGGTTAATAGGAGCGCAGCATGACAGTACGATGGTTTCTCCTGTTGACGACATTGTTGCTACCGAGCGCGGCCCTGGCTCTGGAAGACATCACATTGCCGCCGGGATTTTCGATCGAGGAATACGCGGATGTTCCCAATGCGCGTTCCCTGGCTCTCGGTGAGCGCGGTACGGTATTCGTTAGCAATCGCAAAGGGCGTTCCGTCTATGCGGTTATTCCTGAGAATGGCGGGACGCGCACCGTTCGGCTTACCCGGGGAATGAATTCGCCGAACGGTATTGCGATCCATGACGGTGATCTTTACGTCGCGGAGATCGACAAGCTGACTCGCTTCAGGAACATCGAGGATCATCTCGACAATGTGCCTACGGGCGAAGTGCTGGATATCGACTTGCCGGCGGATCGACACCACGGGTGGCGCTACATTGGGTTCGGGCCGGACAATAAGCTCTACATCAGCATTGGCGCGCCTTGTAACGTCTGTGACGAGCCCGGATTTGGCGAGATTGACCGGATGGATGCGGACGGCTCCAACCGCGAGACGTACGCCAGCGGTGTGCGTAACTCGGTCGGCTTTACCTGGCACCCGGACACCGGCGAGCTCTGGTTTACCGACAACGGCCGGGACATGATGGGCGACGACACGCCGGCCTGCGAGCTTAATCATGCGCCGCGTCCCGGGATGCACTTTGGGTTTCCCTATTGCCATGCCGGCGAAATTGCAGACCCGAAATTCGGCAACCAGCGCGACTGCGCCGATTTTGCAGCCCCGGCGCAAAAACTGGGAGCCCACGTGGCGCCGTTAGGCGTCAAGTTCTATACAGGCACGCAGTTCCCGCTGGAATACCAGGGGCAGATCTTTGTTGCAGAACACGGGTCCTGGAATCGGTCAAAAAAAATCGGCTACCGGTTGACGCTGGTGAGACTCGAGGGCGAAGTGCCGGTATCCTATGAAACATTCGCTGACGGCTGGTTGCAAGGTCCGTCAGTGTCCGGTCGACCCGTCGACCTCCTGGTGCTCGACGATGGTTCGATGCTCGTCAGTGACGATTTTGCCGGCAAGATCTACCGCATTACATATCAGGCGCCGGCCACAACAACTTCGGTGATTTATGAGTAGTGACCGCAATATTTTCGTCCGATTTTTTTCGGCTTTCTGGCAGGGCGCTAACGGCTTAAGAAAAGTACTGCACTTGCTCTTGCTGCTGCTTATTTTCGCAGTGTTTTTTGGTGCGATCGGAAGCGGGCCGCCATTGCTGCCACAGCAGGCCGCTCTCGAAATACGGCCAACCGGTGTGCTGGTCGAGCAGCTTACTGGTGACCCCTACGAACGAGCACTGGCCGAATTACTGGGCGAGGCGCCGCAACAAACGCTCGTGCAGGACGTGGTAGATGCGCTCGACTTCGCCCGCGAAGATGATCGTATTAAGGCCGTGCATCTGGAACTCAGCGCCTTGGGCGGAGGGAGTCTGGATAAGCTCAAGCACGTTGCTGCTGCAATCGAATCTTTCCAGGAGTCGGGCAAGCCGGTGATCGCGAGTGGTGATTTCCTGATGCAACAGGGCTACTACCTGGGTGCGCATGCTGATGAACTTTACATGCACCCCGAGGGCGTGTTTTTCCTGCAGGGCTACGGGTCGTACAGAAACTACTACAAGGACGCGCTTGACCTGTTGAAGATCGATTGGAACATCTTTCGCGTCGGCACGCACAAGTCGGCAGTCGAGCCCTATATGCGCATGGATATGTCGCCGGAAGATAAAGCATCCAGAAGCAACCTGATCGAACAGCTTTGGGCCATGTATCAGGACGACGTGGTCGCTGCGCGCGGGCTGGCGGACGGCGCGATTGATGACTATGCGCAGAACATGGTGGAGCGCATTGCAGCGGCAGGCGGCGATATCGCTGCGGCAGCTCAAGAAAGCGGCTTCATCGACGGATTAATGACGCGCATCGAATTGCAGTCGCGGATCCAGGAATATGCCGGCGAGGATGACGACGACAAGTCGCTGTACTCGTCAGTCTCCATGGGCGAGTACCTGGGCCGGATGCGTCTGTTGCACGGCGACAAGCCCAAGGACAACAACGTTGCGATCGTCGTCGCTGCCGGAGAAATTCTGGATGGCATGCAGCCGCCTGGAACCGTTGGCGGTGAGTCGACGGCGGCGCTGCTGCGAGATGCGCTAAACGATGAATCCGTACAAGCGGTTGTACTGCGGGTTGATAGTCCTGGCGGCAGCAAGTTTGCGTCCGAGGTCATCGCGCATCAGATTCAGGCGCTGCAGGCGGCCGGCAAACCGGTCGTCGCCTCAATGAGCGGCGTAGCGGCGTCCGGTGGTTACTGGATATCAGCGGTTGCGGATCAGATTTTTGCCAGCCAGTCGACGGTGACGGGCTCGATCGGCATCTACGGCATGATTCCGACCTTCCAACGGAGCCTGGCGACCGTTGGTGTAGCCACCGACGGCGTAGGAACCACGCCCTGGTCGGGCGAGCTGCGTCCGGACCGCGCGCTGTCGGAGCAGAGCAGGCAGCTCATTCAGATGATCATCGAGGATGGCTACAACGATTTCGTCACCCGGGTTGCCGATGCTCGCGGCATGGACGCGCAAACGGTGGATCAGATCGGGCAGGGCCAGGTCTGGACTGGCGCTGACGCCATCAAAAATGGATTGGTTGACCAGCTTGGTGGACTCGACGACGCGATCGCCGTTGCTGCGGAGCTGGCGAAACTCGATGAGGGTCAGTACGGCCGCAAACTCATGAAGCCGAAGCTGACACCCACGCAGCAGATGCTGCTCGATATGCTGATGGTCGCGAAGAGCGCGGGCGTTGATCCGGCGGGCTTTGTTCGCGCACCGGCGCCGTTAGAGGTATTTGCGAACCGCTTGCAGGCGCTCATCGCGCAAACGACGCGCTTTAATGACCCGCAGGGTGTGTATACACATTGCTTCTGCGAGATCGAGTGACGCGCTTACGCGCGGCGCTCAATTCCAGCGCAGTATGACTTTGCCGGACTGGCCGGATTCCATGAGCTCGAACGCCGGCTGAAAGTCGTCGACGTCAAAGTGGTGCGTGATGATCGGCGCCATGTCGAGGCCGCTCTGTAGCATGCTCGACATCTTGTACCAGGTTTCGAACATCTCACGGCCATAAATGCCTTTGATGATCAGGCCTTTGAAAATAACGGCGTTCCAGTCGATCGCCATGTCACCCGGCGGAATACCGAGCATCGAAATCTTGCCGCCGTGGTGCATGGTACGCAGCATGTCGCGAAACGCTTGAGGGTTTCCCGACATCTCCATGCCGACGTCAAAACCTTCTTCCATGCCAAGCTCTTGCATCGCGTCATCGATGGTTTCCCGAGTCACGTTCAGCGCGCAGGTGGCACCCATTTTCCGGGCTAGATCGAGCCGGTAGTCATTCACGTCCGTAATTACGATGTGCCGCGCACCGGCGTAACGTGCAATGCCGACCGCCATGATGCCAATAGGTCCGGCACCGGTAATCAGCACGTCCTCTCCAACCAGGTCGAATGACAGGGCGGTGTGGGTGGCGTTGCCCAGCGGGTCCAGGATCGATGCCATATCGTCCGTGATGGCGTCCGGCAATTTGAAAACATTAAAAGCCGGCACCGCAATGTACTCGGCGAAGGCGCCGGCCCGGTTCACGCCGACACCAACAGCGTGCATGCACAAATGGCGCCGTCCGGCTCGGCAGTTGCGGCAATAGCCGCACGTAATATGACCTTCGGCAGAGACGCGGTCGCCGACGGCAAGGCCGCGAACCTCTATACCCACATCGACAATCTCGCCGCTGAACTCATGGCCGACAGCCATGGGCACGGGAATGGTCGCTTGTGCCCAGTCATCCCATTTGAATATATGGATATCGGTACCGCAGATTGCCGTGCGATGTACCTTGATGAGGACATCGTTATGGCCAACTGTAGGTACGTCGATATCTTCCATCCAGATACCGCGTTCCGGTTTTGCCTTGACCAGTGCTTTCATTGTTAAGTTCTCGCCTTTCTTCTCAGTGGATGACGCCCAGGTCGCGCCCCACATGGGTAAATGCTTCGATCGCCGTATCCAGTTGCGCACGCGTCAGACCGGCCGACATTTGGGTACGAATTCTCGCCTGCCCCTTGGGGACCACAGGAAATGCGAAACCAATCACGTATACGCCGCGCTTCAGCAGCTGGTCGGCCATGCGCGTGGCGAGCTTCGCATCGCCGAGCATCACCGGGATGATCGGGTGTTCGCCCGGCTTCAGGTCGAAGCCGCGCTCCGTCATCTTATTGCGAAAGTACCCGGCATTTTCGTGCAGCTGCTGCTGTAGCGAGTTATCCCGCTCCAGGAGATCGAGCACCGCAATGGAGGCTGCCGCAATCATCGGGGCTATGGAATTAGAGAACAGGTAGGGGCGCGAGCGCTGCCGCAGCCAGCCTACGATTTCACGTCGACCTGATGTGTAGCCACCGGATGCGCCACCCAGCGCCTTACCCAGTGTGCCGGTCAGGATGTCGACGCGTCCCATGACGTCGCGATACTCGTGTGTTCCTCGCCCGTGTTCACCCAGGAAACCGGTGGCATGACAGTCATCGACCATGGTTAGCGAATCGTGCTGCTCCGCCAGGTCGCAGATGCCGCCGAGGTCGGCGATAGTGCCGTCCATCGAGAACACGCCGTCGGTGACAACGAGACGTACCGTCGCGTCACTGGCGTCCTCAAGTTGCGCGTTCAGCTCCTGCATGTCGTTGTTCGCATAACGGAGACGCCGTGCTTTACACAGGCGAATGCCGTCAATGATGCTGGCATGATTGAGCGCGTCGCTTATGATCGCATCCTCCGGGCCGAGCAGCGTCTCGAAGAGCCCGCCGTTGGCATCGAAGCAGGAGGGATAGAGGATGGTCTCTTCGGTGCCGAGAAATGCGCTGATTCGTGCCTCGAGCTCTTTATGAATCGTTTGCGTGCCGCAAATGAAACGCACCGAGGCCATGCCATAGCCGAACCGGTCAAGTGCCTGGTGTGCTGCCGCGATGACCTCGGGATGGTTGGCCAGCCCCAGGTAGTTATTAGCGCACAAGTTGAGGACGTGGTCGGTTGCGCCGTTATTGCGGACGTCGATGGCTGCTTGCTGAGGTCCGGCGATCTGCCTTTCAGACTTGAAAAGGCCCTCGGATTTCAGTGCCTCGGTCTGCTCCGCGAGCGATCTGAGAAATGCTGCTGGCACGGTGTTGCTCTCTGCGTTGTATGGACGCAAAGTATATCAGGACGGAACTGGAGAAAGTGCTTGTCAGAAGACGCCTTAAGACTGGATCGATGGCTGTGGTTCACGCGGTTTTACAAGACACGGACCGCTGCGACGGCAGCAGTGCAGGGTGGTCACGTGCGGGTCAACGACGAGACCGCTAGAACCTCTGCGAGGGTGCGTATCGGCGACCGCATCAAGCTGGTTCGTCAGCAGCTGACGTGGGACCTGACTGTGACAGGAATCCCGCCGCGGCGCGGTCCGGCGAAGGAGGCGCAAAGCTGTTACCTGGAGTCCGACGAGAGCGTTGCGCGTCGCGCGCAAACGGTGGCCGAGCTCAAGCGCGACCGTCTGCAAATGCCCATGACCCGCGGCAAACCCGATAAGCATACGCGGCGCAAGCTGCGTGACCGAAGCCGCGGCGAGTGACGTATATCAGGGCGAATACCAATGCGCGTTGCGCACGGAATACCCTATAATCGCGGCCCCTGAGTACCATTTTGAATCCGCCGTAAGAGTGGTTAATTGGAGTATTCGAATGAGCTTTGTTGATCAGCCCGGCGCGCGGCCCAGCAGCATCCCTTACATCAATGATCGTTACCTTGCTGATGAGCAAGAGCTGGTGCAGGCGTTGGCCAAAGAGGCCGACCCCGGCGAAGCAGGTCGCGAAAAAATCCAGAACACTGCCGCTCAGCTGGTGCGTGCCGTGCGCAAGAACACGAAGAATGACGGCGGCATCGAGGCATTTCTGAAGCAATACGACTTGTCGTCGGACGAAGGTGTGCTGCTCATGTGTATCGCCGAAGCGCTGCTGCGCATTCCCGACGCCGATACGGCCGATCGTCTGATTGCCGATAAGATTACGTCAGCAAAGTGGAAGGATCATCTGGGCGCGAGTAATTCGTTATTCGTCAATGCGTCGACCTGGGGTCTGATGTTGACGGGCCAGATTCTGAGCCTGGATGAAATCGGCAGCACGAATCCCATGCAGCTCATGGGTAAACTGGTCAGTCGCGCCGGAGAGCCGGTCGTGCGGACTGCCATGCGCCAGGCGATGAAGATCATGGGCCACCAGTTCGTCATGGGCCGCACGATTAGCGAAGCACTGAAGCGGTCATTAAAGAAAGAGAAGCTCCCCTACCGTTACTCGTTCGACATGCTCGGTGAGTCCGCCCTGACGTCAGCTGATGCGCAGCGCTATCTCGATAATTATCACGACGGCATCAACAGTATCGGCAGCGGCCCGGGAATAGACGCACCGGATGTTTTTTCGGCGCCCGGAATTTCGGTCAAGTTGTCGGCTTTGCATCCGCGCTTTGAGTATTCGCACGAAGAGCGTGTCATGGCCGAGCTCGTTCCGGCGGTTCTCGAACTGGCAAAACACGCGAAGGAGGTCGGTATCGGCCTGACCATCGACTCCGAGGAAGCCAACCGGCTCGAAATGTGGCTCGGCATATTCGAACGCGTCTATCGCGACAAGACGCTCGATGGCTGGGATGGATTTGGACTCGCCGTGCAGACGTATCAACGACGTGGTCGTGACGTGATGCGCTTCGTAGAGGAACTCGCAGGCAACGTCGGTCGCCGTGTTCCTGTGCGACTTGTCAAAGGTGCGTACTGGGACAGCGAGATCAAATGGGCGCAGGAGCAGGGCATCGCGAGTTATCCCGTGTTCACTCGCAAGTCGCACTCTGACGTGTCGTATCTTGCGTGTGCGCAAGTCGCCCTTGCAGCGGGGGACAAGATCTATGCGCAATTCGCAACGCATAACGCCCATACGCTGGCGAGCGTACTGCATTACGCAGGAAGGCGCCGCGATTACGAGTTCCAGCGACTGCACGGTATGGGCGAGGAACTGTATGCCGAGGTCGTCGATCCTGAGAAACACGATCGGCCCTGTCGCATTTACGCGCCGGTCGGCAATCATGAAGACCTGTTGCCCTACCTGGTCCGACGCCTGCTCGAGAACGGTTCAAATACATCGTTCGTCAATAAAATTATCGACGAATCCATCGAGGTGAAGGACATTGTTGCGGATCCGCTGACCGTTGCGGCCGGGCATGACTTTTTGCCGCATAACCAGATCCCCAGGCCCATCGATATTTTCCAGCCGGAGCGTGACAACTCGCATGGCTTTAACGTTGCCGATCGCAAGGTGAGTCGCAAGTTATTGGCAGATCTGGAGGCGGCAAGCGCCAAACCCATTACGGCTAAACCGATTATCGGCGGCAAAGAGATGTCCGGGGCCGAGGAACCCTCCGTCAATCCGGCGGCAACGGACGAGGTTGTCGGGATTTGTCATCTGGCGGCGGAACAGCACGTGGATACAGCTCTTGATCTCGCTGTTAAAGGCCAGGTCGCCTGGGATCGGATGGGGGCGGACGGGCGGGCCGCGATTCTGAATCGTGCGGCGGATCTGTTCGAGTCTCATCATGCGGAATTGCTGAGTCTCTGCGTCCGCGAAGGCGGCAAGAACATCCCGGACTCGATCTCCGAGCTGCGCGAGGCCGTCGATTTCTTCCGTTACTATGCAGCGCAGGCGCAGCGACATTTTGGCGATCCGCTGGTCATGCCCGGGCCGACGGGGGAGCACAATACCTACGGCATGCGCGGTCGTGGCGTCTTCGTCTGCATCAGCCCCTGGAATTTCCCCCTGGCGATATTTACAGGCCAGGTCGCAGCGGCGCTCGCGGCCGGCAATTCAGTCCTGGCGAAACCGGCAGCACCAACGCCGCTTATCGCTTACCGGGCCGTCCAGCTGATGCACGAAGCCGGTGTGCCGGGCGACGTGCTGCATTTCGTGCCGGGTTCCGGCTCGCTCATCGGCCGTCGTGCCGTTGCCGATCCGCGGGTTGCCGGGGTGGTGTTCACCGGATCAACGGGTGTCGCCCAGACCATTAATCAGACGCTCGCCCACCGGGATGGCGCTATCGGTACGTTGATCGCAGAGACGGGCGGACAAAATGCCATGTTCGTTGATAGCTCAGCGCTTCCCGAGCAGGTTGTCCATGACAGCATCTACTCGGCGTTCAACAGTGCAGGGCAGCGATGTTCTGCGCTGCGATTGCTGTGTGTGCAGGAGGATATCGAACCGCGGACGCTTGAGTTGTTGACCGGTTATATGGACGAGCTCGTCATCGGTAATCCGGCGTACCTTGCAACCGATGTCGGGCCGGCAATTGACGCGCCGTCCAGGCAGATATTGGAGAAGCATGTCGAACGGATGGCCAAAGAGGCCAGGATCGTCCATCGATGCGCCCTGCCGGCAGGCACTGACGTGGGAACATTTTTCGCGCCTACCCTGGTCGAAATCGACGACATCAGCGTATTGACCGAGGAGGTCTTTGGTCCGGTTCTGCACGTGTTGAAGTTCAAAGGTAATGAACTCGACAAAACGGTCGCGGCGGTCAACTCAACCGGTTTTGGTCTGACAATGGGATTGCACAGCCGCATAGACTCGCGTGCGCGCGGTCTTATTGCTGCATCGGGTGCCGGCAACATTTACATCAACCGCAACATGATTGGCGCGGTGGTCGGTGTGCAACCGTTTGGCGGACGCGGGCTTTCCGGCACCGGCCCCAAGGCTGGTGGCCCGCACTACGTGCAGCGCTTTGGCAGTGAATACACGGTCAGCAATAACATCTCGGCCGTTGGGGGCAACGCGAGCCTGCTGACGCTGAGCTCTGATTGATGGCGGCAATCAGCATATTCGATATTTTCAAGATCGGCATCGGACCCTCGAGTTCGCACACGGTTGGGCCGATGAAAGCCGCGGCGGCATTTGTCGGCGAGCTGCAACCTGTCGCTAAGGCGGTCGCGCAGGTCGCCGTAACCTTGCACGGTTCGCTGGCCTGGACCGGCAAAGGTCATGGGACTGATTCAGCGATCCTGCTCGGCTTGTGTGGCCTGTTGCCGGAGAGCATCGATCCTGATGCGGTAGATGACGTACTCGCGGAGATTCGCCAGCGGCAGCAAATTAACATTCCGGGCATCGGCGCGATGCCGTTTGATCCCGCCGTCGACCTGCAGTTTGATGTTGAATCCGAGCTGCCGCGTCATACCAATGGAATGCACTTCGTAGCGCGCGATTCCAGCGGCGGCGTGCTACTCGATGAAAATTACTACTCGCTCGGCGGCGGCTTCATTGCTCGCAATGACGACGACGAGCCGAGTGCGCAGCAGGGAGAGCCGCCGCGGCCGTTTGTCACCAGCGAGTCGCTACTGCTGGCAGCGGCAGCAGATAATCTGAGCATCGCCGAGCTCGTCATGCAAAACGAAATGCAGTGGCGTAGTCCTGACGAGGTAGAGCGTCGAATCGACAGTCTTTGGGCAGCGATGCGCGATTGCATCGAGCGCGGACTGCGTACCGACGGTGTCCTGCCCGGTAAAATGTCCGTATTGCGCCGCGCGTCAAAACTGCAGCGCAGGCTGCTGTCTCGCGGAGAGCCGGCGCCGCTCGACGCGATGGAGTGGGTTAATACTTTCGCGATCGCTGTCAACGAAGAGAATGCAGCCGGGGGTCGGGTTGTTACGTCACCGACGAACGGGGCCGCTGGCATTATTCCGGCCGTGCTCATGTTCTATGAGCGCTTTGTGCCGAACGCGAGCAAAGAGGGTATACGCACTTTTTTTCTGACGGCGGGCGCGATCGGCATTCTTTACAAAGTGAACGCGTCGATCTCGGGTGCCGAGATGGGTTGTCAGGGCGAAGTCGGGGTCGCGTGCTCGATGGCTGCCGGTGGTCTCGCCGCCGCACTCGGCGGGTCGAACGACCATATCGAAGAAGCCGCCGAGATCGGCATGGAACACAACTTAGGCCTCACCTGTGATCCGATAGGCGGCCTGGTGCAAATACCCTGCATCGAGCGCAACGCCATGGGCGCTGTGAAAGCGATTAATGCGGCAAAGCTTGCGCTGCACGGTGACGGCACGCACAAAGTGACTCTCGATCAGGTGATAGAAACGATGCGGCAGACCGGACTCGATATGTCATCGCGTTACAAAGAGACATCGCAGGGTGGCCTCGCTGTAAACGTGCCGGAGTGTTAGTCGCGGCGACTCACCGGTGTTTCCGGTGTTTTTTAGGGTAGTCGTGCAGCAGGAGCCTGGTGGTAGGTTGCGCGAAAAGATCCCAGTCATCCTGCTCGATTTCGACCGAGATCACGCCGGCGGTTGGCAAATTGTTGGTCAGCCCGGGTGACAGGTAGTTGGCGAATTCTGTCAGCCCAGGGTTATGCCCGACGACCATCAGGCTGTTGAAGCCCGGATCCTGGGCGACAATCACATCCAGTATTGCGTCAACCGAAGCGTGGTAGAGAGATTTCTCGCGCTGCAGGAATTCGAGCGGATAGGTGATGGCCGCCGCAATAATCCTGGCGGTGGCCCAGGCGCGCGTCGCAGGGCTGCTGAGAATTAAAGAGGGCCGGATACCGTTTTCGCGAAGGCGTTCGCCCATGAGGGGCGCGTCGCGTTCACCACGTTTGTTCAGGGGTCGTTCCCGGTCGCTGAGACCGGGATGATCCCAGCTCGATTTTGCGTGGCGAACGATGGTCAGGGTTTTCATTACGGAACTCTGTGTGGCTCTACATCATGCCGGTTTGCAGGCGTGCTTCCTCGGTCATCATGCCAACATTCCACGGTGGATCAAATACCAGCTCAACCGTAACATCCGCAATAGTCGGAATGACCGCGATCTTCTCGCGTGCATCCTGCACGAGGACGTCCCCCATGCCGCAGCCGGGTGCGGTCAATGTCATGTCGACGCTGACGCTGCGCTCGCCGTTACCGAGCGACGTAACATCGCAACGATAGACCAGCCCCAGATTGACGATATCAACCGGTATCTCGGGGTCGAAACACGTCTTGAGCTGATCCCATAT
>RCNE010001868.1_pt1 | contig 11427 bp, 12 predicted proteins | sample 2041361 | NCBI WGS metagenome assembly RCNE01 (sample SAMN09708229, study PRJNA481090) | Marine sediment metagenome, whole genome shotgun sequencing project.
TGCCCGTCAAATCGCAGAAAAGTTGAAATCAATATTACAACAAAAGGTAAAATAGAATTAGAAAAAATGGATGTGGCAATGAGTGAGGCCGAGAAGAATATTTTAAAAAATATTTCAAAAAAAGAACTAGAACAATTAAACACCTTATTTAATAAATTTTAAATATAATTATGAGTACTTATATAGACAATTTACAATGGCGCTACGCCACAAAGAAGTTTGATGCTTCTAAGAAAGTATCAAATAAAGATTTAGAAGCCTTACTAGAATCTATACAATTAACGGCTTCGTCGTACGGGTTACAACCGTATCATGTTTTTGTAATTACCGATCCTGACATAAGAAAACAATTACAACCCGTTTCTTGGGGCCAAACCCAAATTGTTGACGCATCATATTTGCTTGTTTTTGCAAACAAAACGGAACTTGATGGCGAATGGATAGATGCTTATCTAAAAAATATTAGCGAAACCAGAAGTATTCCTGTAGAAGCTTTAAATGAATATCGTGAAATTATGCGCGGAAATATTCTAAGTCTTCCAGCAGAACAGCAAGCGACTTGGGCATCTAAACAAGCCTATATTGCGCTGGGTAATTTGTTATCGGCTGCAGCAGATTTAAAAATCGACACAACCCCAATGGAAGGTTTTGACGCTAACGCATATAATGAAATACTAGGTCTTACTGACAAAGGTTTAAATGCGGCTGTTGTTGCTGCAATTGGCTATCGTTCTGATGAAGACGATTCACAACACTATGCTAAGGTGCGTCAACCCAAAGAACAATTAATTACACACTTATAAATTTTAACACTAACAATTAAATTAAAACGATGAAAAAAGGAGTATTAAGTTTAGCATTCGCATTAATTTTTGGTTTTACAGCAGCAGCAACTGAACCCATCGATGGCGAAAAGAAAGAAATAAACGCAGCAACGAGCAAAGTTACTTGGAAAGCGTACAAAGTTACAGGTTCGCATGCGGGAACCGTAAATTTGCAATCAGGTACATTGGTATTTGAAGAAGATAAGCTTTCAAGTGGTGAGTTTGTTGTTGACATGACTTCATTGGTAACAACCGATGATTTAGGCGATATGAAGGCAAAACTTGAAGGACATCTAAAATCAGACGATTTTTTCGGTGTTGAAAAGCACGCAACTGCAAAGCTGGTATTTACTGGTGTTATTGCATCAGGGAAAAACTCTTATGAAGTTTCAGGTGACCTTACCATAAAAGGTATCACTAAACCTGTTACCTTTGATGTATCGATTTACGGAAGTAAAGCTACCGCAACGTTGAAAGTAGATAGAGCCAATTATGATGTAAAGTATGGTTCAGGTAGTTTCTTCGAGAATTTAGGAGATAAAACCATCTATGATGAATTTGATTTGGTTGTAGATTTAGAATTCTAAGATTTTTAGTAGACTTGACCTCACAGTTAAGCAGCCTGCACTTTTTAACGAGTGCAGGTTTTTTTGTTTTTATTCGTATCGATATTGGTGATATTAAAAATGATTTCTATATTTGACCTAATGAAAACAAGAAATACAAATACTTGGTGGTGGAACAACTCTCGACAGTCATTGTGAGCTGAGCATCGTTATAGTAAAACTATATAAGGCCTGTCATCACGACAGGCCTTTTTTATATAATAGGATTTAATTTCATTGCATGAAATACAAACTAACATCACATCATAAGAAAATATTAGCGGATACTATCACTCCGGTAAGCGTCTACTTGAAAATCAGAGATAGATTCCCTAATAGCATATTATTGGAAAGCAGTGACTATCATGCGAATGACAATAGCTTTTCCTATATCTGCTGCAACCCCATTGCTTCGATAAAAGTGGAGAATGAAACTGTTGTTCAGCAATTTCCTGATGGTTCTTCTGATGAAATTCAGATTGAAGAAAAAACTGATGTTGTTGGTATCATCGACGATTTTAGTAAGCGTTTTGATGCTGGAAAAAGTGATTTCAAATTTATAGATAACGGTCTATTCGGCTACATGGCCTACGATGCTGTCCGGTACTACGAAGATGTGAAGCTTTCAAAAAAAGACGACTCTGTTACCATTCCTGATATCTATTACGCCGTATATCAAAACATTATTGCCATCAATCATTTTAAGAATGAGGCCTATATTTTTGCGAACTGTTTTGAAACCGAAAACAATGTTCCTGAAATCGAGCAGATTCTAAATGTAAAGAATTTTGCTTCCTATAATTTTTCTTTGGATGGAAATGCTTCCTCCAATTTGAAAGATGAAGAATTTAAAGAACATGTAGAATTAGCTAAAAAACATTGCCAAAGAGGAGATGTTTTTCAACTCGTTTTATCACGAAGATTCTCCCAAGGTTTTAAAGGAGATGAATTCAATGTATATCGTGCATTGCGTTCTGTGAATCCATCGCCTTATTTATTCTATTTTGACTACGGAGATTTTAAGATCTTCGGAAGTTCTCCGGAAGCACAACTCATAGTTAAAGATGGCACAGCAGAAATACATCCCATCGCTGGAACCTTCAAACGTACCGGAAACGATGAACAAGATGCCATTCTTGCTAAAGAATTAACCGAAGACGACAAAGAAAATAGCGAGCATGTAATGTTGGTAGATTTAGCCAGAAATGACCTCAGCCGCAACGGAAATATGGTCAAAGTTACCAATTATCGCGAGGTTCAGTTCTTCTCACATGTGATTCATTTGGTCTCAAAAGTAACTGGGCAAAAAAAGAAAGACACCACTACAATGAAAGTTGTGGCAGATACTTTCCCCGCAGGAACTTTGAGTGGGGCACCCAAACATATGGCCATGCAACTCATTGAGAAATACGAAAAAACTAGCCGCGGTTATTATGGCGGTGCCATCGGTGTTATGGACTTTAATGGAAACTTTAATCACGCCATAATGATTCGAACCTTTCTAAGCAAGAACCACAAATTACATTATCAAGCTGGGGCAGGGTTAGTAGCAGCTTCAGACGCAGAAGACGAATTACAAGAAACCTATAACAAACTAGGTGCTTTGACAAAAGCCTTAGAAATCGCAGAAACAATTTAAGATGAAGAAGATACTTGTTATAGATAACTACGACAGTTTTACCTACAATCTGGTCCATTATCTGGAGGATTTAGATTGCGAAGTAACCGTAAAACGAAACGACCAATTGACCTTGGAAGAAGTTGATGCTTTTGATAAAATCGTACTTTCTCCTGGGCCAGGCATACCTGATGAAGCAGGACTTCTAAAACAGATAATTGCCAAATACGCTCCAACCAAAAGTATTTTTGGCGTGTGTCTGGGGCAACAAGCCATTGCAGAAGTATTCGGAGGGTCGCTTATCAATTTAGATAAAGTATATCATGGTATTGCAACAAAAATCAGTATCACCGAAGATGATGTTTTGTTTGCAGGAATGCCAAAGGAAATCGAAGTAGGTCGCTATCATTCATGGGTAGTAAATCCAGAACTCCCAGAAGTTTTGGAAGCAACTTCTTTTGATGAAAACGGACAAGTAATGTCCCTTAGACATAAAGAATATAATGTTTGTGCGGTACAATTTCACCCGGAATCAGTTTTGACCCCCGAGGGAAAAAAGATTTTGGAGAATTGGTTGAAGCGCTAAAAACCAGTAATAAATAAAAAGTATTAAGTAGAGAATCCGCTCCAAATACTTTGTACTTATTACTTAAGACTTAATACTTTAGACTTAATACTATTAAAGAATGAAGCAGACTTTAAACAAACTAATCAATCACGACATCCTTGAAAAAGAAGATGCGAAACAAATATTGGTCAACATAGCCAAAGGTGATTATAATACAAGTCAAATAGCAGCCTTTTTAACGGTGTATATGATGCGAAGCATCACCATCGAAGAATTAGAAGGCTTTCGCGATGCTCTTTTAGAATTGTGTTTGGCTATAGATTTATCGGCGTACAATCCAGTAGATTTATGTGGTACGGGTGGTGATGGCAAAGACACTTTTAATATTTCAACTTTGGCTTCTTTTGTAACTGCTGGTGCTGGAGTTAAGGTCACCAAACACGGTAACTACGGAGTTTCCTCAAAATGCGGAAGTAGTAACGTGATGGAATTTCTAGGGATCAAATTCAGTAACGAAGCAGACTTTTTAGAGAAATCCATCGATGAGGCGGGAATCTGTGTTTTACACGCTCCCCTTTTCCATCCTGCGATGAAAAATGTAGCACCTATTCGAAGAGAATTGGGCGTAAAAACCTTTTTCAATATGTTGGGGCCGATGGTGAATCCTGCTTTTCCAAAGAACCAAATGGTTGGGGTTTTTAATCTGGAATTAGCTCGTATGTACGGCTATCTCTATCAAAACACCGATAAGAATTTTACGGTACTGCATGCGCTAGACGGCTACGATGAAATATCCCTGACAGGAAATACCAAAACGATTTCCAATACTTCTGAAGGCATGATAAAACCTTCCGATTTTGGATTAATAGCAATTCATCAATCCGAAATTGTAGGTGGAGATAGTATTGAAAAATCCGCTCAAATTTTCATGAACGTATTACAAGGAAAAGGTACAGCCGCGCAAAACAATGTAGTATGCGCCAATGCGGGGGTTGCCATTGCAACTGTTGAAAACACAAGCATAAAAGATGGATTTGAAAAGGCAAAGGAATCACTTGCAAGTGGCAATGGATTAAAGGCTTTAAGAAAGTTACAGGAATTAAGTAAAAATTAAAGACGTCATTACGAGAAGCATTTTGGCGACGAAGTAATCTATTACTTCGGAACACGAAACAAACAGATTGCTTCATGCATCGCAAAGACGAACAATTTTAAGACAGTAGTTATAATTTATATGGATATACTCTCAAAAATAATAAGAGACAAATACAAGGAAGTAGATTTGAAAAAATCGCTCATTCCAAGTGCGCAATTGGAAGCTTCTATATTATTCAATAGAACAACTTCGTCATTGGAGAAAGCACTTCGCAATAGCGATACTGGTATCATTGCCGAACACAAAAGGCGCTCACCATCAAAATCGACTATCAATCAAAACACGAATGTTGGTCAAGTAGCCTTAGGTTACGAAAAAGCAGGAGTTTGTGGCATGAGCGTTCTTACTGATATCAAATATTTTGGAGGTTCCTTAGAAGACTTGCTTTTGGCAAGAGCTTGTGTTCAAATACCCTTAGTAAGAAAGGAATTTATCATTGATGAATATCAAATTCTAGAAGCAAAAGCGCATGGCGCTGATGTGATTTTATTGATTGCTGCAGTATTATCCAAGGAAGAAATCAAATCGTTCTCCGAATTGGCCCAGAGTCTAGGGTTAGAGGTATTATTGGAAGTTCATAACGAAGAAGAACTGCATAAATCGATTATGCCTAGTTTAGATATACTGGGCGTAAATAATCGGAATTTAAAAACGTTTGAGGTGAGTTTAGAGACTAGTAAATCATTGTCAAAACTGATCCCTGATGAATTTGTCAAAGTTTCTGAAAGCGGCATCAGTTCTATTGAAGCGATACAAGAATTGAAAGAATTCGGCTATCAAGGGTTTTTAATAGGAGAGAATTTTATGAAGACCGAAAATCCTGGAAAGAGTGCCGCAGAATTTATTCAAAAACTGCAATACTAAAATGGACTACAATTATTCAAATAAAAATGAATCAAACTCCGCCTTCTTGAGAGGGGGCTGCGGGGAGGTCCGCCTAAAGATCTGCGGTATGAATAAAAACACATCAGAAGTAGCAGCCTTAAAACCTGATTACTTGGGCTTTATTTTCTGGGAACCGTCTAAAAGACATTTCGAAGGCACAATGCCATCGATTCCACATAGCATCAAAAAAGTAGGGATTTTTGTGGATGCCACAATACTAGAAATCACCGAAAAAGTAAAAATCCACGGCTTACTTTTGGTTCAATTGCATGGAAAAGAAACGCCAGCATTTTGCGATGAACTGAAGAAAGCAATACCTCAGCTAAAAATCATTAAAGTATTTTCAATAAAAGATAATTTTGACTTCGGTCAATTGAAACACTTTGAAGATGTTTGTGATTATTATTTGTTCGATACCAAAGGAAAACTACCAGGCGGAAATGGTTATGCATTTGATTGGGAGGTTCTAAAAAACTACCCTTCAACCAAACCCTATTTTTTAAGTGGGGGCATTGGTTTGGAAGAAATAGAGTCTATAATGTTATTTATGAAACGTCCTGAATCCCAGTATTGTGAGGTCATTGACGTGAACAGTAAATTTGAAGATGAACCGGGGCTGAAGAATATAGAGAAATTAAAAGAATTTGAAAAATTGCTAGCTGACAACGGTCAACTAAAAACTGACAACTAAATGAACTACCACGCAGACGAAAAAGGATATTACGGAGAGTTTGGGGGGGCATTCATTCCAGAAATGCTGTACCCTAATGTAGAAGAATTACGTCAAAAGTATTTGGAGATTATGTATGAGGAATCTTTTCAAAAGGAATTCAATCAGTTACTCAAAGATTATGTCGGCCGACCTTCTCCACTCTATTTTGCGAAACGACTTTCCGAGAAACATGGATGTAAAATCTACCTAAAAAGAGAAGACTTAAATCATACTGGAGCCCACAAGGTAAACAATACTATTGGTCAGATTTTGGTAGCCAAACGTTTAGGTAAAACTAGAATCATTGCCGAAACAGGTGCAGGTCAACACGGCGTGGCAACGGCTACGGTTTGTGCCTTAATGGGATTGGAATGCATCGTTTACATGGGTGAAATTGATATCGCTCGACAAGCTCCTAATGTGGCCCGAATGAAAATGCTAGGTGCTGAAGTAAGACCTGCTTTATCTGGAAGTCGAACTTTAAAAGATGCTACCAATGAAGCCATTCGCGACTGGATAAACAATCCAGTTGATACACATTATATTATTGGTTCGGCGATTGGACCGCACCCCTACCCTGATATGGTGACGCGTTTCCAATCAATTATTTCCGAAGAAATCAAATGGCAATTGAAAGAAAAAGAAGGGCGTGAAAATCCTGATTATGTTGTTGCTTGTATTGGCGGTGGCAGTAATGCAGCTGGTACTTTCTACCATTTCTTAGATGAACCAGAAGTAGGCATTATCGCTGTAGAAGCCGCAGGAAAAGGAATTGAATCTGGAGAAAGCGCAGCAACTTCAGCATTAGGAAAAGTCGGTATTATTCACGGCTGTAAAACTATGTTGATGCAAACTGCTGACGGCCAAATAACAGAACCCTATTCGATTTCTGCAGGATTAGATTATCCGGGCGTAGGTCCGATGCATTCGCATTTATTCAAATCAGGTAGAGCAGAATTTTATTCCGCAACTGATGATGAAGCTATGATTGCCGGATTAGAACTGTCGCAACTAGAAGGTATTATTCCAGCCATTGAAACTGGCCATGCCTTTGCCATCTTCGAGCATAGGAAATTCAAGCCAGATGATGTTGTTGTGATTAGTCTTTCGGGCCGTGGAGATAAAGATTTAAATACATACATAGATTACTTTAAGCTAGCATAATGACCAATAGGATTAATCAAAAGATGCAGGAGAATAAAAAACTCCTTTCGATATATTTCACCGCTGGTTACCCAGCCCTAGATGATACGGTTCAAATCATTCAAGATTTAGAAAAAAATGGTGTTGATATGATTGAAATCGGACTTCCATTTAGCGATCCGTTAGCTGACGGACCAACTATTCAAGATAGTTCGACCACAGCCCTTAAAAACGGAATGACCACCGAAAAGCTTTTTGAGCAACTCAAAGACATCCGAAAAACCGTTTCTATTCCTTTAATTGTAATGGGGTATTTTAACCCAATGTTACAATACGGCGTTGAGGCTTTTTGTAAAAAATGTCATGAAATTGGTATCGACGGAATCATCATGCCCGATTTACCTCTAGATGTATATCAAGCAGATTATGAAGTCATTTTTAAAAAATACGGTCTCATTAATGTCTTCTTGATTACGCCACAAACTAGTGATGACCGAATTAGACAAATCGATGTGGCTTCTAACGGATTTATTTATATGGTTAGCTCGGCAAGCGTAACGGGTTCAAAATCTGGATTTGGAAATACACAGACCGAATACTTTGAGCGGATTGCCAGAATGAATCTGAAAAATCCCCAAATCGTTGGTTTTGGAATTAAGGATGCAAAAACCTTTCAATCGGCTACAAAAAATGCGAATGGGGCCATCATAGGCTCTGCTTTTATTAAGTTTTTAACAAAACATGGAGTTGGTTCTATCGCTAACTTTATCAAAAAAATTATATAGTTTGAAAGACTTTATCAATAACTGGAAATTAGTAATTCTTTTATGTTTTATACTAGGATTGGCACCTTTCTTCCCTGAACCACACCTATGGGGCAAATTGAAATGGATTGCTGGTGGTGCCACAGGAATGCAGTTTCAAGATTGGTTTGATGTCCTCTTGCATGGGTTTCCTTTTATACTTTTAATTCGGTTACTAGTTTTAAATGTATTCAATAGTAGCGTTAAATCAAAAGGTTAAAGGGATAAATCTGATATAACAATTCGCCCCCCATTCTCTCAAATATCCTTACATTTAGATTTTAAAATTCAATCCAAATTCGAATGAAAAAAATACTTTTTTTATTTTCTTTTATCTTTGTTTTTAGTACATCAGCTCAAGATTCAATCCAAATAAAATCACAAGTCCGTCATGCCATCAATGATATACGTGAATTTGTAAAAATTCCGAATGACGCCTTAGAACATGCTGATATCAATCGTAATTTAACTTGGTTGACCAAAGCTTTTAATGCGAGAGGTTTTAATTCCTCTTTACTTCCTACAACTGGCGAGTCTTTATTCTTTGCTTCCCTTCCTATGGAAGATAGCAAACCTACTATTTTGTTTTATATGCATTTTGATGGGCAATCCGTAGATCCATCCAAATGGAATCAGCCTAATCCGTATGACGTAGTTTTAAAATCTCCAGATGGTGATGGTTGGAAAAACGAATCTTTTGAAGACTTGAATGAAGATATCAACTACGATTGGCGTTTGTTTGGGCGATCAACATCAGACGACAAAGGACCTATTGTCATGTTTTTATCCGCTATTGATTTATTGAAAGAAAATGGCCAAGAGATTCCGTTTAACGTCAAAGTGATCTTAGATAGTGAGGAAGAAAAAAGTAGCAAACCCTTACCAAAAGCAGTAAAGGAATATCGTGAATTGTTAGAAGCCGATTTTCTTGTTATTAATGATGGCCCTGTTCATGTCTCCGGCAAACCTACCGTTGTATATGGTTGTAGAGGAATAACCACACTTTCACTAACAACTTACGGCCCAATAAAACCTCAACATAGTGGTCATTATGGTAACTATGCTCCAAACCCGGGTTTTCAATTAGCTGAAGTTTTAGCCACTATGAAAGATGTCGACGGAAAAGTTGAAATTGATGGGTATTATGATGGTATTACTTTGGATGAAAATGCCATGACCGTTTTAAAAAGCGTACCTGATGATGCCGCTACTATTAATGCACATTTGGCCATTAAGAATCCCGAAAAAGTAGGCTCATTTTATCAGGAAGCTTTACAATACCCTTCGTTAAACATAAGAGGTTTGGGCTCAGGATGGATAGGCGAAAAAGCAAGAACTATTGTACCAGCAACTGCTACTGCAGAAATAGACTTACGCTTAGTACCTGAAAGTGATGGTACTCGATTAAAAGGTTTGGTAAAAAAGCATATCGCAAAACAAGGTTTTCATATTATGGATACAATTCCATCTAGAAAAGACCGTATGGACCATGATAAGATTATGACCATCATGGAAGGCCCTGTGACAGATGCTTTCCGTACTGATTTAAACAACCCTTATGGAGAATTTTTAGTGAACACCTTAAAATCTAAATTAGGCGAAGAGGTCGTTCAAATACGAATCATGGGCGGTACGGTACCCATTTCGCCTTTTATCAATGAATTGAAAATTCCGGCTTTTATTGTTCCAATGGTAAACCCAGATAACAATCAACATAGTCCCAATGAAAATTTAAAGATTGGTCAGATTGCTTATGGTATTGAGGTTTTCTATGAATTACTGGGCACTCCAATGTAAATATTGACACCTTTTGTTTTTTTTAAGTCTTTATCAAGAGATGTTGAACTTTTCAGTTGTTGAACCTGAGAAAAGACGGCATACTTATTGAATCATAGATGTATATATATGAAAGCAAAAAATAACCTAATCGCGATATTCCTACTCATTTTTACAACAACCGCGATGTCTGCGGTTCCAAATACAGTTTCAAAAAACTCACATTTTGAGGGTCGAGAATCAAATCCTGCATTAATAGAGGTGTTACAAAATGGAGAAAGCTATTCGATAGAGATTACCTCTGTCGGTTGTTTTGGTGGCACCCAACAAACCATTACAATTTCTAAAGATGCAGATGTATTAACCGCCAGTTATCCAGACTTTTCGAAAATTCTTAGTGAACAAGATATTGAAGCATTTATAACCTTTGAACACCAACTTCGAATATTGGATGTGGGAGGGTGTTCTACTGTTGATACTTACGTACTTCGGTATGGCAATGAAACATTTCAAACTAGCGATGGCACTTGTAGTTGGAATGGTGGAAAAAAACTACTAAAAGAAATTAGCTAAGCATTCTTTGTATCGATTATCAGATATAAATTTTTTCAGACACTTTACCTACTTTCTTTCCGTTTAGTTAGCTAGAAGATCGTCTTTATGAAATATGCTATTCTAATTGTTATATTATTACTCGTCAATTTTATTACAGCTCAGACCATTACCATAAGTGATTCTGTCAATTTAGAACCAATTCCTTTTGCAACAATTTCTTTTGGTAATGGCTTGGGAAATTTTGCAGATGAAGATGGGGAATTTTCATTTTCAAGAGAAAAATATAGCGACGTAGACACCTTATTTATTTCTGCAATGGGTTATACAGAAAAAGCTATTCTAACTGCTTCTTTACCAGAAAAAATAGTACTAAAACCTGAAGTTTCACAATTAAGTGAGGTAATTGTTTTCGCTCCTAAAAACGGAAAATTTAAAGTTCGAAAACACAAGCATACTACCCATACCGATATTTTTGCCTCTTGGCTACCAACGGTTGAAAGTGAAGTTGCGGTATTATTTAAGCGACATGAAAAAAAACCTACTCAAATTTCAACCTTGCTACTGCCCATCAATGGCGAATCAAAATACAAAACCAAAAGAAAAGGAAAATTTGCTACCATCTTTCGCATTCAATTTTATGAGAACTACAAGGGCTTTCCAAAAAATGCCTTAGGCTTTGAACCTATAGTTTTCGCTATGGATGAAAAGGAAGACAAGGTTTTTGAATTGGATGTATCGTCAAAATCAATCTACATCCCGGAAACGGGAATCTTCGTATCTAT
>RCNE010001871.1_pt1 | contig 11424 bp, 7 predicted proteins | sample 2041361 | NCBI WGS metagenome assembly RCNE01 (sample SAMN09708229, study PRJNA481090) | Marine sediment metagenome, whole genome shotgun sequencing project.
GTGTTGCTGATGGACGAGCCATCGATGGGACTAGCTCCGGCATTGGTACAGACCAACTTCGAGCTGATTCGTCAGATCCACGAGGAAGGTATTGCGATCTTCATGGTCGAGCAGAACGCCAACATGGCGCTTTCGCTGGCTGACCGCGGCTGGGTCTTGCAGACCGGGCGTGTGGTTCTTGACGACACCGCCGAGAACCTGCTCGCGAACCCTGAGCTCCGCAAGTCCTACTTGGGCGAAGCAACCGCAAGCTGATCAAGTCGTTCGGCGAGCAGATGAGCCGAGCCATCGGTCAAGTGCTGCACGAGGCGCGTCCGGATCTCGTCGGGTAACAACCATCCATATTCAGTAATGACCAGCGCAAGTTCGTCCTGTCCGGCGAGAACAGCGGCGAGAATACCGGTGCTCACTGCGTCTGGGTTTGTTCCGCCGAGAGCGAGATAGGCAGCGCACAGCTGCGCTGTTCGCCCGGGACCGACTGATGTGGCAAGGGAATCGACGAATTCGACGCCATTGCCCAACAGGGCCAGACCAAGAACCAGAGTTGACGAGTTCATGTCGTCTCCCGCAGTGGCCAAGAGTTGATCCCACAACTGGAGAGAGCCATCCCCCTCCACGACGTCAGCTGCTTCGCGAATCGCGGAAGGAAGGTCGTCCATCGCGATGTGTGCTCGTGCGGCGAGCCGGGCCAGGTCATGGCGCCGGGCACGGGTGAATCGATCGTGCTGTGTGGCGTCTCGTGTGACCTGCACGACATTGAGAACATCTTGCGGGTTGCCATTGCGTAGGTGCGACTCAGCGATGAGTACCGCAGAACGAGTCGCTCCTGGCCAACGGTCCAGACTTGCGTGGGCGTCAGTTTCGGCGAGCGTGATGTCGCCGTGTCTCAAATGGGCGTCAGCAGCGATGCTGAGTGCAGCGGCGGTGGGATCGTGGAGAGCTTCGACGTGATCGAGTTCGAGTCCGAGTTCGACGTGGCCGGCGCAAAGACAGCGCGCGTAGGCAACGGCGTCACGTAGAGCGCCGGATTCGACGAACACAAGACGTAGCTCGACATGCTGGCCGAGCTGTTGAAGGTTTTGGCGAGCTTCCTCGATCGTGGTGGCGATCGCCAAGACCGTCGACGACGAGAAGGCCTTCCGAACAATCTTGATGTGCGCGTGGGTCAGGTCGTCTCGGTTCACCACGGCGTCGACGAACCGATGGTCTTCGGCTGACCCAGCATCTCCTGCCATGTCGAGGAGCTCATCGAGGGAGAGGTGTGCAGCGAGCACGGGCCAGGGGTCGAGTTCGGGAGGAAGACCGAATGCGTGGTCACACGCTGCATCGATGTCGTTGAGGCGAATCGCGGCTTCGAAGATGATTCGCGCTCGGGTCTGGCGAGCCACATGATCGTTGAACAGGGGAGGGACAGATGGTCGGCCCGCGTAGTCGGCAGCGGTGGCGACGAGTTCGCCGAGTTTGTTACTCCGACGTAACGCCTCGGCCAGGACCGCTCCAGCAGTTGCGTCGGCAGGGACCAGCTCAAGTGTGCCGCAGGCGGCCTGGGCGGCCTCGTCCAGACGGTCGGCCTCGAGAAAAAGTTCGGCTTGGAGCCCGAACATCAGCGCCCGCACGGAAGGTGGGGCATCTGCGACCTGCGCGTGGATTGGTTCAAGCTGACGAAGCGTTTCTTCCGGATTCTGCGACGCACCTTTCAGTGCACGAGCCAGCTGCACGGCATTCGTATCCGACTGGTCTTCCTCGAAGCCTTTGCGGGCTGCCACGAGATTACGTTCCATCTTCTGACGCAGGTCCACGACCGATCCGTCGTAGCCGAAGTGTCGAATCGACGCGTTCGTCACGAATGCCGTCACCAACGGAGTGCCGTCCAAGCGCACGGCTTGTTCGTGGATGGCTCCGGCGAATCGCACAAGGGATGGATCGGCGATTCGGCGAGCAATGAAGGAGTGTGTCTCGGTTCCGTCAGCCTTGATGTTGTGAAGATTTAGCCCATACGACGGGTATGTGCGACCGTACGTCGCCAGCATCTCTCGAAACTCGCGAGGGTTGTCGCAGCACAGACGTTCGTCAGCGTCGATCCACAACATGTACGCCGCGTCGGTGCACTGTGCCAGCACCTGGTTGCGCGCCCACGCAAAGTCGTTGCGCCAGTCGGCGGTCATGACCTTGGCTCCGGCGGAGCGAGCGAGTTCGACCGTCCGATCTATTGAACCCGTGTCGCACACCTCGATTCGGTCGACCACACCTTCGAGCGACGTGATGCAGTCGCTGATCTGTTCTTCCTCGTCTCGAACAATGAGCGCAGCCACGAGAAGTGGACGGCCCAGTTCGCGTGGTCGAATTCTCCTTCGTTGACACGTGCCGCCGTGTGTCATCGAAACATCGCAACGAACAATGGTGTCGTCGTCGACCGTCATGCCGGGTCCGAATCCGGCGCGGCTTGCCAGGCTAGCCAGTTGTGCAGCTGTGCCTACAGCGCACACGAGATCGATGGGCGCGTCGATTGGTCCGTCGCCAGGTGGGGTGCTGACATTGCCCGTTGCATCGTGCTGTCGGCACAACTCGGCGATGGCGTCGCTGTCGATCGAAACATCGTCATGAAGGACGAGTACCCGACCGGACAGCTGTGCGAGCAGTTCAGGAAGTGGTGTGTCGACCGAGGCCGTCTCATAGCCACGTTGTGCTGCTCGATCGACGGCGGTAACCCCTGGGGGAGTTGCCTCGACGACGAGAATGTCCGAGAGGTCGGCAACAGCCGCTTCGAGCCGGCGGGCGGCGTTCAGTGTGTCTGTCGCCGGACCATGGGCGAGAAGAACGATGGTGGTGAGCGAACGCTGGTCATCGGACATGATGTCCTAATCGACGAGCAAAGAATCGGGTTGATTCGTACGGCCTAGTACTACCCATGTGGTCAGGTCCGTTTGGAGATTTGTAGCGACGACTCATCCGGTGTGCAGTGGCCGCCGATGGGCGCCCATGGCGGAAGATCAAGCGGGCGCGACACAAGCGATCAGCGTGGTGTTGTATGTGCACAACGGCGAGCCGTATCTCTCTCTGGCACTCGAGTCGATTCTGGGGCAGTCGCATACGAATTTCGAGTTGTGTGTCGTCGATGATGGGTCCACAGACAGGACAGCTGATATTCTCGCTCACGCTGCATCGGTCGACTCGCGAGTTCGGGTGCAACGCCAGGCGGCCAAAGGCCGCCAACGATTGCACGAGACATTTAATACGTGCCTTGCGATGGCACGCCACGAGCTTGTGGCAATCGCCAACGCCGACGACGTCTGGCGTCCGGAGAAACTTGAGCGTCAGCTTGCTGCCTTCGATGCAGACGCTGACCTCGATATTTGTTACCACGAGGCAACGTTCATCGACGCCGACGGCTGCCTTCTCTGGGGAGGGTTCCGGCGATTCGACTCGCCCTATGACACGGCGCCGCCGCGGCCATGGCAGTTTGTTGCGGGCAATCCGGTCCCGAATCCAACGGTGATGTTTCGCAAGCCGATCGTGCGCCGGGTCGGGCTACAAGAGGTCGGCGACATGCACGACCATCAGTTCTGGTTCAAGGCGACCATTGCTGGCTGTCGATTCCGGGGATTGCCAGATCGACTGATCCGATATCGGTTGCATGAAGCGAGCCATTCGACGGCCGCCAATCGTCGCGAGGCGATCCGGGATGCACACCGCACGTGCTCGGCCGACATGGTCGAACGGCACTCGATCGATGAGTTAATACCTGAACTCGGACTCGTGAGCCCCGACGATACGGACTCTCGCGCCTGGGCCCACAGTTTTATCGCAAGCGCAATGTGGTCCGATGGGGCGTTCGACGCCGCGGGATTGCAGTGGCGTCAGGCGCAGCGGCTGTCCGATGACCCAGCGATCATTTGTGGGATCGGGCTGGTTGCATCCCGACACGGCGATCGGGATGGCATGCGGCTGTTGCGACTCGCCGCCGACGCCGGAGTTGGTCATGCACGGGCGGCACTTATCGGAGGAACGGATTTTGACGCACTCCATCCTCCGCTGTGGCAGGGGAAGCCGCCGGCAATCGCATCGCTGGTTGATGAAACCGATCGCCATGGTTTGGATATAGGTCGCGAACCATGCCCCGAGCCGTTCGACGTTGTGCTTGTCTTGCCAGACGCATCGGCCTGTCCAGCGGACCTGCCAGACCGAATCGCGGTCGATCTCATCCGAACGGCGCAAGAATCAACAGCGCGACTGGTGGGTCTCGCATCAGGAGTCGCCGATATTGACGTTCTCGCGACCGCATATAGTAAGGCGTGCATCGGTGACCCGACCCTGGCCGACCGGATTCACCTCGAGGTCGATGTGATCCCACTTGGTCAGCGGCCCTCGGTGATCGAGGCCCATCGGTTGGACGGGGCTACTATCCGGTCGTGACCGGTTCAGTCTGGGCCACTGCGTCAAGGATGAGTGGCTCGTCCAGAGCGCCCAACAGCTTTCCAAGCTTGAAGATTCGAGAGGCAGCTTCGTACGCCTCTTCGGGAATGGCAGAGCCGTCTACGGCTTCGGCCAGGGCCGCCACAAGGGTGTCTCCGGACGATGTAAAGAGTCGTTCAAGTTCGTCCTGGTCTGATGCTGCGCTTCTGATGTCGGAGAGGAACTTCGGTCGGACGCCACGTTTCAGCTCAAGTCGAGAGGTTCCGAGACCGCGAATGAGCGAGGTGCGCATGATGCCGGGAACGGTGAGGTGGTGATCGTGTTCGGATTCAGCCGTGGCGCAGAAGCGAAGCCGATACCCGGCCTCCTCGAGACGAAGCGAGAAGTCGACATCCTCGACGGCGGGAAAGTCGAACCAGGGGTCGAAGCGGGTCTGCTTGGCGGCACGGCTGTCGACGCTGAGATTGCAGGTTGCACCAAGGTGCGCTGACAACTGATCGCCGTCCTCACACAACGGGTAGGAGAACAGCAGTGGCACTTCGGTCAGCAACCTACCGAGTGGCGTGTGGAGAAATTCTTCGACGAACACGAAGGTCCCGAGGACCATCGACATTGGATGTTCTGCATGAACCCGCAGGTGTTCCTCGATAGCGCTCGGAGCAAGCAGTGTGTCGTCGTTGATGAAAAGCGTGATCGGAGCAGTGACATGTTCGAGTCCGAGATTTCGAGCCGCACCCGGTCCAGAATTTTCTTGCTCGAGCACGGTGTAACTCGCAAAGGGTTCGGTGCGAGCCCGCAAGGTATCGACGGTGTCGTCGGGGGAACCATCGTCGACGACGATGACCTCCAAAGTGCCGGGCCCAACGGTCTGGGCTTCGAGATGCTCGAGGCAACGCACGATCACCTCACGACGGTTGTACGTCGGGATCACCACGGAACACCGAGCGTCAGCCATGGTGTCCCTTCGGTTGCCCAGCAGTCGTGCTGAGCGGCTTACACCCCCCGATTCAGGTGGTTTTTCCTGTCGTTCGACGGTTCTCGGAGCGAAACTGCGCTGGAGTGGCGTTGGTCAGCCGGGCGAACCGCCGAGTGAAGTTCGGCTGGTCGTAGAAGCCGCAGGCGGTCGCGATCTCGGCGAGGGATGTCTCGGTTTCGACCAAGAGTTTGGCCGCAGCATCGACTCGGACACGCAGGACGTACTGGGTTGCGGACAGCCCAAATACTCTCCGCATTCGACGTTCGAGTTGCGACTCGGAACACTGAGCGACCTCGGCCATCGTGGACGCTCTGATCGTGCTCTGGAGATTTTCTCGCACGTGCGCGACGACCTTCTGCAGACGTTCGAGGGCGATATTCTCCTCGCTCGGCGCGTACAGGTCGCGACTCACTGAGACGAGCCCGACCAACGCCGAGCGATCAGCCTGATTGGCGACGGGAAGTTTGGTGGTGAGATACCAGCCGAGGTCGCCATTGGGTCGGCGTATCAACTCGAGTTGATCGAGAAGTGGTTCGCCAGTTTCGAACACCTCGCGATCTTGTTCTTCGTAGCGGTTCGCCAACGCCGCAACGAAGTGGTCCGTCGCTTTGGTTCCGACAACGTCGCGTTTCGACCGTTTCCCCGTACGCCGCACGAACGCAGAATTCACTTCGACATACCGTCCGTCGAGATCTTTCACTGAGAACATCACATTGATCAATGTCTCGAAGAGCGCAATGAGCTCGCCCTGGCACGGAAACACACCAGTTCTCTTGTCATTGTTCGGTTCCGCGGTCATTATGCGCCGGATCGTACAAGACTCAGCCGTTCCACCCAAGCACGATGGAGGTATGACCACTTCGCTCGATGTCGTTGATGCCGACACACTTGCCGACCCTGCAGTTGATCTGGTCCGATCTTGGCTTCGCCGTGCTGACGAGCTCGAAACTTCGGCTGATCGAGCGACCATGAAGCAGCTCGAGGGCGTGGTGACCGACGCGGACGGCGTTGCGTTCGTCATGCGATTCGTCGACCGGGTGGTGCGTCCCGACGACAACGCGGTGGCCGCTGCCCAGTTGGCATCCGTTGTTGCCACCTCGACCTTGCCGGACTTCTTGTCGCCGATTGACAAGGTATTGCTTCGAGCAGGAGCGGTGCTCGCACCCCGTCTACCGGCACTCGTCATGCCGTTGGCCCGCCGCCGAATGCGAAACATCGTGGGTCACCTCGTCGCACCAGCCGAGCATGACAAGCTCGAGAAACACCTCGCAGCCAAACGGACCGATGGGTACGCGCTCAACGTGAACCTCCTGGGCGAAGCGGTACTCGGTGAACGTGAGGCGCAGCGACGTCTCGACGAACTGCTCGGTCTGCTCGACCAACCCGACATCGACTACGTGTCTGTGAAGATTTCGGCTGTTGCGTCGCAACTGAATCACTTTGCCCACGCCGACAGTTTGCATCGAGTCACCGAACGGCTGCGCGTGTTGGTCGACAAGGCATCGTCCGTGCAGCCTCCGACGTTCGTGAATTTCGACATGGAGGAATACCACGATCTCGACCTGACCCTCGACGCCTTCATGTCAGTTCTCGGCGAGGAGCCGTACCTCGGTGTCGATGCTGGCATTGTTCTGCAGGCGTATCTTCCGGATGCATTTCCCGCGATGCAGCGTCTTGTCGAGTGGGCGAACAAACGTCATGACGACGGTGGCGGGCAGGTGAAGATTCGTTTGGTCAAAGGTGCGAATCTGGCCATGGAAAAGGTCGATGCCGCAATACATGGCTGGACGCAGGCCCCGTACGGTTCGAAGGTCGAGGCAGACGCGAATTACAAACGATGCCTCGATTGGTTGCTTCGCCCCGAGCGAATGACCGGTGCGCGCCTCGGCCTTGCAAGCCACAACTTGTTCGACGTCGCGTGGACCCACTTGCTAGCCGAACAGCGAGGTGTCGCTGACCGAGTGCAGTTCGAGATGCTCCAAGGTATGGCCCCGGCGCAAGCCGCCACGGTCGGTGAGGCCACGAGTGACTCATCGACAATGTTGCTGTACACACCAGCCGTGCGCCACGAGGATTTCGATGTCGCGATCAGTTATCTGTTCCGACGTCTCGAAGAGAATGCGTCCGATGACAATTTCCTTCGTCACCTGTTCGATCTGACCCCACACTCGGCAGCCTTCGACGAGCAAGAGCAGATCTTTCGCGACGCATTGGCGCTGCGATCCACGATCCACACGGGGCCACGTCGAAGTCAAGATCGGAACGCTCCAGCTAATGCTGCGTATGTGATTGGCGAGCGGTTCCTCAATGAACCGGTGACCGACCCCGTCTTGCCGGTGAATCGCAGCTGGATCGATGCGGTGTGTGCACTGCCCGAAGAACCAATCGTTGCGCCACTGACCGAGTCGATCGATGCGATTGACGACATGCTTTCGATCGCGAAACGTGCGGCGACAAGCTGGTCGAACACACCGCTGGTCGATCGACAGGCGCTGCTGCACCGGGTCGGAGACGAGTTGGCGACGTGTCGGGGTCAATTGATCTCGACAATGATGCTGGAAGCCAACAAGACGTTTGCTGAGGCCGACGGAGAGGTGGCCGAAGCTATCGACTTCGCCCGCTGGTACGGCGACCGTGCGCTCGAGCTCGACCTCCACGACGACATCTCGTTCACTCCACTTGGCGTAGTCGGGGTGATTCCGCCATGGAACTTTCCGGTCGCCATCCCAACTGGCGGCGTCATGGCGAGTCTTGCCGCCGGCAATACCGTCATCTTCAAACCCGCACCCGAGACAGCGCGCTGCGCCGAAGTTGTTGCTGAGGCCTGTTGGGCTGCCGGCATTCCGCGAGACGTTCTGCAGTTCGTGCGAACGCCCGAAAACGAGGTGGGTCAGCACCTCATCACGTCGGTGGATGGTGTGATTCTGACCGGAGCTGGGGAAACCGCAGAGCTCTTCCGATCATGGAAGCCCGATCTGAAACTCTTCGCCGAGACATCGGGCAAGAACGTGCTGATCATCACGCCCAACGCCGATATCGATCTGGCGGTCGCCGACCTCGCAGCATCGGCCTTCGGACATAGCGGCCAGAAGTGTTCCGCTGCAAGCCTCGCGATTCTGGTCGGAGACGTGTACTCCTCAGAACGTTTCCGTCGACAGCTCATCGATGCCGTCGAAAGTATTGCTGTTGGACCAGCGACCGATCTCGAGACGACTATGGGACCGCTCATCGGTCCGGCGAACGATCGACTCAGTAGAGGCCTCCGCACGCTCGACAGCGGTGAGGAATGGCTGGTCCAACCCCGTGCATTACAGGACGACAACAGCCTCTGGTCGCCCGGTGTTCGACTCGGTGTCACCGCTGGTTCCTGGTTCCATACCACTGAGTGTTTCGGGCCAGTGCTCGGATTGATGGTCGCTGCTGATCTCGATGAAGCGATCACCATCGCGAACTCGAGCGAGTTCGGCCTGACGGGCGGCATTCACACACTCGACCCGTCCGAGATTGCTGAATGGACGGACCGGATCGAGATCGGTAACGGCTATGTGAACCGCGGAATTACCGGTGCCATCGTGCAGCGTCAACCTTTCGGCGGCTGGAAGCGTTCAGCTGTGGGTGGGGGAGCAAAGGCTGGCGGCCCCAACTACGTAACTCAGCTCGGCACCTGGTCCGAGGACGTCGCGTCTGGTGAGCCCGATCCAGCCAACGATTATCCAGCCAACGATTATCCAGCCAACGATTATGCCGAGCAGTGGCGAACATATTTCTCGATTGAACACGACCCGACCGGCCTCTTTTGTGAGTCGAACGTCTTTCGGTATCGTCCGCTCGATCGGATTGGGCTTCGAATCGGGCCCGATGCCACCGCCCGAGAGATCGAGTTGGTTCGTCTCGCCGCGCAGACATGTGCCGTGGCGATCGTCGAGAGCCATCACGAACGGGAGTCGTCAACGGAGTTCGCCGAGCGTCTCCCACATCTTGGCGTGACGCGTGTGAGGGTCATCGGTGAAGATGTCGGCCAGCAGGTGCACGCAGCAGCAAACGCGGCACACGTCCACCTCGCCACAGCACCGGTCGTCCGCGTGGGACGAATCGAACTGTTGCACTACGTGCGAGAACAGGCCATCGCCAGAACACTCCATCGATTCGGCAATCTGACCGGCGCCCCGGCGCCGATCGAGCGGTAGCGTCTCCGACATGACGAAGAGCACCCACGCAGCTGTTGCCGACGAACGTAACGCAGACGTCGAGATTTATATCAATGGCGACTTCTTCCCGCGAGACGAAGCGAAGATCTCGGTCTTCGACAGTGGGTTTTTGGTAGGCGATGGAATCTGGGAAGGCATCCGCCTGCATCACGGCCAGTTCGCCTTCCTCGACCGTCACATGGACCGTCTGTTTGCGGGCGCAAAGGCGATCGACATCGACATCGGTACACCAGCAGATATCGAAGCTGCGCTACGAGCTACCGTCGACCGGAACGGCATGGACGACCACGTACACGTGCGGCTCATGATCACGCGCGGGACCAAGAAGACGCCATCACAACACCCGTCGAACGTGATCGGCGGGCCGAACATGGTGATCATCGCTGAACACAAGAAGGCCGATCCGTCGGTCGCCGAGCAGGGCATCTCGCTGTTCACCGCGACCGTGCGGCGTCCGGGCCCTGACGTGCTTGATCAGAACCTCAACTGCCACTCGAAGCTGCACGAAGTAATCGCATTGATCCAAGCCGTGGGTGCCGGGGCCGACGAGGCGCTGATGCTCGACGTGAATGGTGCCGTCGCCACGTGCAACGCCACGAACTTCTTCATCGTGCGGAGAGGCGAGGTGTGGACCTCGACTGGCTTCTACAACCTTCCGGGAATCACCCGTGCGCTGGTGCTCGAGACCGCTCGCGCTGACGGCATCGTTGCGCTCGAGAAGAACTTTTCACTCACCGATGTGTATGCCGCCGAGGAAGTCTTCGTGACCGGTACGTTCGGCGGCCTCACACCCGTCAGCGCCGTCGACGGGCGCACCATTGGCGACGGTTCTGGCACGGGTCCCATGACCGCACGGCTGATCGGACTCTACCGAGCTGCCATCGACGAGGACCTCGCTCGGCGATGACGCTTCGCATCACCCCAACACCATGACGCTCCGCATCAATATGTGGTCCAGCCCACGGAACCTCTCCACCGCGATGATGTATTCGTGGCGCGAACGCAGCGACACCATCGTGTTCGATGAACCGATCTACGCCCACTACCTGCGCGTCACCGGCCGTCGTCATCCCGGGGACCTCGACGTGATGGCATCGCAAGACACGAACGGCGATGCCGTAGTGCGAGATCTGATGCTCGCTGAATATGACAAACCCGTCGTCTTCTTCAAGCAGATGGCCAAACACTTGGTCGACATGGATCGGTCGTTCCTCCCGAAGTTCACAAACGTCCTGTTGACCCGTGAGCCCCACGACATGTTGACGTCGCTGCAAAAACGCCTGCCCGACGCCACCATCGATGACACCGGGTTTCCCGAACTCATGGAGATTCTCGACACGCTGCTCGAAGCGGGCGAAGAACCGATCGTCGTCGACACCAAGATCTTGTTGGCCGACCCTCGACGAGTACTCAGCGGGCTCTGTGATCGCATCGGGATCGAATTCGATGAGGCCATGCTCTCGTGGCCTGCTGGGCCAAAACCCGAAGACGGTGCGTGGGCGCCTCACTGGTACGACGGCGTGCACAAGTCGACTGGGTGGCAGCCCCACGTCGACAAACGTGCCGAGTTGTTGCCGGGCGTCGCACCAGCCCTCGAGTTGGCCAAACCAATGTACGAACGGCTGCTGCCATATCGCATCGGCTAGTTGTCGCAGCGCGTCCGGGCCGTCAGACTTGCCGGCATGGAGATCGCGTTCGGACAGTTGCAACCCGACGAGTGGGACCAGGCGTTTCGTATTCGTTCCGTGGCGTTTGATGGTCCTTTGACCCCCGACGTCGGGCGCCCGCAGCTCCCGAACGAGAACGTGCTTGTCGCACGAGCCGATG
>RCNE010001872.1_pt1 | contig 11420 bp, 15 predicted proteins | sample 2041361 | NCBI WGS metagenome assembly RCNE01 (sample SAMN09708229, study PRJNA481090) | Marine sediment metagenome, whole genome shotgun sequencing project.
CTGTGCCTGAATCAGGCGGCGCATGATATTGATCGCGGCGTCGTGGCCATCAAACAAAGAAGCCGCTGTAATGAAACGCAACGGCCCTTCACGAGTACTACCGGAGCTGCCTGGGAGCTCGCTGGCTACACTACTCATTTCGGAAATTCCTTAGATATCAGTAACATTGCGGGTTGCAATAATTTTAATCTAGATTAAAATAATAATCTGGAACGCTCAGGAACTCAAGTACCGGGGCAGCACAAATCAACTCAGGACCGCGCCAGCTATGGCTCCAGATGCAAAAGAAACCCGATTTCAACTACAAAAGGGCCGCATGCTAAGGGCCGCAGCGCAGTGCTTTAATCGCAAGGGTTATAGCGGCACGTCGCTACGCGACGTTGCGCAGGTCCTTGGACTCACCGATCCGGCGCTCTACTACTACGTCAAGAACAAAGAAGAACTCGTCTATCTTTGCTATATCCGCGCCGCAGAACTTGGGAGCGAGGCATTGAATCGTGCCGTAGCCGAAGGTGCCGATGGCATGGACGTCATGTTGCGATATTTCCATAACCACATTGAAATGATGGTGGGCGACCGCGGCCCAATCGCGATCATGAGTGAGATTCCTTCTCTTAAGCTGGAACATCGCGAGGAAATTCTGGAATTGTCACGGCAGCACAGTAAGAAGTTTGAAGCCGTACTCGAAGCAGGTATAGCCGACGGCAGTATCGGACCCTGCAACGTAAGAATGACGGGCAACGCCGTTATGGGATCGATCAACTGGATCCCCAAGTGGTATCACGGCGACGTAGAAATGGGACGCAAGCTGGTTGATGAATTCCCGATGATTCTGGCGCGCGGAATGGCGCCCGACTAGCGACGCCGGGTTATTGCTGGTTGTTACTGGCCAAGCCCAATTCTCTCCATAACCTGACGTTCGAGTTCTCGAACTTTGACGTTATCGGGATCGGTTTCAAACTCCTCAAAGCCCCCAAGTTCCTTGATCATTTTCAGGCGCTCATGCAGTCGCTCGTGAACATTGCCGTAATAGTCTACGCCTGATCTTGTTCTACCCTCCCGAGCCTCGATGACCTGCATCGAACTTGACCCGCCACTTAATCGAGTTCCAGTCCGCGATTTGAGTTCATCAAGATCCCGCTTCACCAATGCAAGCAAAATGACCAAATCACTAAACTCTACGCGCAGCTGGGCATACAGAAAGTTCGACTGAGTAATTTGCTCGTTCGTGATACTGCGCTGCAATTGATCATGCGCTGCGACAAATTCACTGGTGCCGCGTGCCGCGGCAAGCCGATACCAGGCAGACGCAGTCGCCGCACTTTCGGCAACCCCAGTGCCGGTCAGATACATATAGCCGACCATATATTGGGCGTACTTGTCGCCCAGCGGTGCCAACTCATTGCGATACAGGAAAAAAGCACGCTCAAAATCGCCGGCTTCGTACAGCCTGTCGACTTTCCGTTGCGTCGCCAGTGTCTTGCTGCTATGAATTTCGACCGACAAGCTCGAAGAACTTTGCGCCAACGCCCAATTGCAATTTAGCAATACGGCCGCAACGACCGCAATGTACTTGGTTTTGGTCAATATCGACAAGCTCAAGACCGCCTTTTGCTTCTTTTGATACCTACGTGTTGGAGTGCATAATGCTTGCCAAAGTTCCGACGCTTAGGCCCGTAAAGTGCACTTTCCGTTGCGCAATACGATCTGATCACGAGCTTTCACACTGCAGCGGAACGACACAATATTACCGTCCTGCCACATGTCAGTCGTTATGACATCGCCGGGCAGAACAGGCGATGTAAAGCGGGCATCAAAACTCTCGATCAGGGTGTAATCGTAGTCGCATATCGTTTTCAGTACGGCACGGCAAGCGATGCCGTAGCTGCACATCCCATGCAATATCGGGACGTCAAATCCTGCCTTCGTCGCAACAGCCGGATCGGCATGCAATGGGTTTCGGTCGCCGGTCAGGCGAAATAGCAATGCCTGGTCTTCACGAGTCTCTATATCGCAGCTCAGATCAGGATCGCGCCGCGGCGCTCTGTGTGGACGGGGCCCCTTGCCAACCGGACCACCGAAGCCGCCGTCACCGCGCGCCATGACAGTACATCCTAAGGTAAACAAGACCGTGTCATCACTCGCCAGCCGTCCCTCTGCCTCAAACAGCAGCAATGCACCCTTGCGGGGTCCCCAATCGTAGGCACCTGAAACACGCTTATTGATCAACAGATCTGCCTTTTCGGGCAATGGCCGGTACAACTGCATGCGCTGCTCCGAGTGCAACACCTGACCAAAATCCCAACCGAGACCCGGTGGGAACATATCCGGCACGAGGACAGTCGCCAGGGTCGGCACGACCTTGAATGTTGATCCTTGTTCATACACGTAGGGCAATTCCTTGGCGTCAAGGGGATTGCGTGCCATACCAATACTCAGCGCATACAGTATGGCCTCAGAATTGTCGTAGGAAAGTGGCAGATCGATAATCTCGGTCGCCATAAGCTTTTCGTAATCAAGCGCCATGGTTAATCCATAATTTTGATGCGACGATTGTACATGGACTCACATGCGAAATATGCCGTAATACGACTGAATGCTTACTCATTTCAGGACGACGACAGCGCCTCAATGAAGCTGGAAAACAACTGATATTGAGAAGTAATACCCAGCTTGCCGAACAAATTTCGCTTGTGGACCATCACCGTACCTGGTGCGATACCGAGTTCGCGAGCGATTGATTTCGATGAGTGTCCTCGAAGCAGTAATTGCGTAATTTCTCGCTCACGTTGAGTCAGCTCCTGCTCACCGAAATTTTCGAAACATTCCGTCAGCCTGCGGTGCATGCCGCGATCTTTATCGCCTGTCGCTGCCGAACTCGAGCGACCATCCCAAACTCTCTGCATAGCGGATCGGACAATCGGCTCGATCAAACTTAGTCGCGACAGCTCGCTGCGACTGAAGCGCTTCTCCATACGGCCGCATACGAGTACCAAAGCACTGCCGGCTGAGACGCCGAGCAGAAAATCCATTTCGTCAACCAGATGAGTGCGCTCTACGTACTGATGATAATACTCACTGGAGAGAAAGCGATCGGGCTGGGTATCTCGAAAGCGGCACATCGTCGGCTTTTCGTCTCGTAATGCCATTTGATAAAGCGGGTCAAGTAAATACGGTCCGGCAAGATAGCGATCCACATAGTGCTGCGCGCGGCGCGGCGCCATTGAATGATGGATACTCTCCGGCGGCGCGTCCTTATGAAACGCCAAAAGGCTGGTGCCATTGTTCGACACGGTTGAGCACACGAGCGAGACCAATTGTTCGGCTACGGATTGTGCAGTCGACGCCGCGACAAGATCAGCGATCTCTTTATGCCACCCGGGACTATCGAATACTGCCTGCAAACATCACCGCCGAGGATAATTCATACTGGTACGCCCCTAAAACGAGGTCAGAAATGACGCAGCATTGCCGCCGATAGGGCCGCGCCCGGACTGCGCTGTACGGAGATACTCACGCCCTTTCGGGTAGCCCATCGGCTGTGGGTTATAAATTCTGGAGATCCGATTACGATGGTAGAGCTGTAGCTGTGCCGAAAATGGAATTACGTAGGCCGCGTCATTGCCAGCCAGCTGATCATGTAACGCGGGTAAGCGATAAAACGGCAGATTCATATCGGCATGATGTGCATTGTGATAGCCAAAATTCAACGTTAGCCAATTAAGTTTTGGAAATCGTAGCGACATTGTGTTGCTGAAAGTATGTTCTTGCTCCCATTCAGTATCACCTTTATGCGGCGCTCGGGATGTTTCGAACAGAGTCGTACTATAGGGATAGTCGTGTTGCACCGCGTCCATGAACCTAAGGACATGCATCATCAATAGATAAGCAACAACATAAAGCGCAGCGACTTTCGGTACAAAAATCAAAGCCGCGGTGAATAGTCCGCCACGAATCAAGATGACGCTGACGTTCCTCAATCGCTGCTCGCGGCGTTGCGGGATTATGAACGATGTGAACACCATGACAAAGTGCATGATCAGATCTTGCGCGGGTATATAGAACCATTCCAGTAGGCGCGTAACACGCGTCGCAAAAGGATGTCGTTCGAAGAATTCGTCGTACGCAAACCAAACGACATCGTCGTTGTCGACATGATGTCGAAAATGTTTATAGCGTATGTCTTCGTAGGTGCCGTAAGCGGCACCGCACAGCCAGCACATCGCACGGCCTAAACGAGCGTTGTCGGCTATAGTCGAGAAGACAAGATTGTGACCGCACTCATGAATCAAATAGGCCGCAATGGTCATGGCATGCGCCAGCAACACCGTGCCAGCGGCATTCAATATCCAGGATTCGCTAAATAATCCAGCGAATCCCAGCACATAGCCTACAACGGCATACGCTACAGCCACGCCATAGTACAGCCAGCCTGCATCATGCTTAATTATCGATTTTGTCGTTGCCATTGCCAGATACACCTTCGTCTGGCGCTTAGTTGTACACATAGGAGAGCGCTATTGCTAGCATACAGCGAAGCGCCAATACGAGCCGGAGATTCAAGACATGAAGTTAGTTACAGCCATCGTTAAACCCTTTCGCCTGGACGACGTCCGCAACGCTCTTAGCGAGGTCGGAATTAAAGGCATGACTGTAAGCGAAGTAAAGGGTTTTGGCCGTCAGCGCGGCCATACCGAGCTCTATCGCGGAGCTGAGTATGTTGTTGATTTTCTTCCTAAAGCCAAGATCGAGGTGGCCGTCTCAGATGACATTGTCGAGCGTGTTGTCGAGGCTATTGTGGACGCCGCCAAAACCGGCAAAGTCGGAGATGGCAAGATTTTCGTCACCAATATCGAACAGGTGTGGCGCATTCGGACAGGAGAGACTGGCGACAGCGCCCTCTAGCAGCAGCCTGCTGTTGCTATAAGTCGGACCAGCGGAAACCATCTCCGCTTCGATAGTAAATCGCGATTGCGCGCCCATAAATATCGTCCTCGGATACGCTGCCAAAGTAACGGCTGTCAGCCGAGCGTCCGCGATGATCGCCAATAGCCAGTACCTGACCATTCTCAATGACTGTCTCTACAGGCGGACCGCCGCCATCGCGCAAATTTAAAGCAACCGATTTGCCGTCGAAAATTTCGATCTCGTCACTCTCGGCCGAAGCCAGCCATTCGCCGTTAATGGCAAGACGTCCATTCTCAATCAGCACCGTGTCCCCGCCGACGGCGACAATGCGCTTTATGAGCCTAACGCCGGTCTTCGGTGAATCAAATATGACAACGTCACCGCGCCGCACCGGGTCGCCAGCAAGAAGCTCCACGGTGGTGAATGGAACACGAAAACCGTAGGCACGCTTGTCGACGAATACCCGATCACCGGGGAGCAAGGTGTATTCCATTGATCCAGATGGAACATAGTAGTGATCAGCTAGCGTAGAACGTCCCGCAAGAATGCCTACCACCATCACACCAATCATCATTCCCTCGCGAAGAAAACGTAACAATTGCGTTTTTGATTTAATCACTGATCACCTTCATTTCAATATCGGTTGCAACCCAGCTTGCCACTTCTGAAGCTTTTTCGCATATGGCATGGCTGCGTAGGCAGGGCTTGTAGACGGCAGTCCGAGCAGGCGCTGTTGCTTACTGAACTTGCTCGGCACAAGTTCAGTGAATAACTGCTCTGCCTTTTTCCCATTGAAAACAATTAGTTCCAACTGAGGGTGGTGACCTAAGAAGGCCTCGAAATCGTTGCTTTGCGCGGTTTCTTTTTGGATATCTGCATCCAGGCTTCCCGGCCTGACTGACGCAAGCAAGACATCCCATACAGCGATCGAGTTCTCGACCAGCTGCCCAGAGCGTGTAGCGTAAGTACCGCTGATGCCGAAGATTGCTTCCATGATTGGCCAAAACGCGTTTCTCGGGTGTGCGTAATACTGTTGCTCTTCGATCGATTTTTGACCTGGTAAGCTACCCAGAATCAGGACGCGCGCATCACTACGAGCGATTGGCGGAAATCCTGCCGATCGCGTCATACTTCTTCGTATGGCATTGATTCCATGATCGCAAACTGCTCCAACTCCGAGATTCCCCGGCCCAACCAATTCGCGTGCGGGCGAAACGCTTCCCGCGGCGTTATCGCCGACACACCATCAATTTGAACATCATCACGCAGGAAGAACGCATTGGTGCCGGTCTGATCACAACCGATCAAGTAGTAGCCCTTGCGCTTACCCAGCGTCTCGAGAGCGCCTAGCGAGGCACCGTGAAAAAATCCACTGGGGTGTTTTGCGAAACGCTCAAATTCATCATCGTATGGCACTGACCAGGAGACGTCAGGGCCACAACCCGCGTTGTATTCAATACATACGACACGCGGCGATATACATTCGAGCTCTTGCCAAAACCAGTAGTCGTTACCATCGACGTCAAGCGATAAAAAGTCGATCTCACGCGGCACACCGTTGTTTCTAACCAGATCTTGAAGATTGCTGCGCGTGATAAATGTTCGTACTGCCTTGACCCGCTCAAACCCCATCTTTTTTGCGCTGTAATTGAAAAAATTGACGTTTTCGTCACTGCCGTCCATTAACAGGCCGCTGAAACCCTCGTGAACCATGAGGCGTAACGCATTGCACTGCACAGCACCGAATCCAAACTCAAGCAGCCAACGCGACTCGTAGCCAATTTTGTCGAACAGGTAGCGAATGACGCCGTCCTCGCCATTTTGCGACAGCCAACTGTATTCGTAACGGTGCAACCCGGGAACATCATCTTGCGACGCAAGTGGCCAGTCGCTGCGATCCGCCTTACTCCATTTAGCGCGCACTTTTCCCGCGCGCAGCGCAAACGGAATCAAGTTGCGCTTCAACCATTTCTTAGCGCGACGTACGCGGTACTTTTTTACCGGGATCTCAGTCATGTTCTGGTTCAGTATCCTTTTTTCGGATCAACGACGTTAAGCAATCTATCGCCAGCAATATATCGTCTCAAGTTTTCGGCTAGCAAGGTGCGGTGCCGCTGTAATTCGCCGCCGCTGCCAGCAACATGAGGCGTGATAATAACGTTTTCTAACTGCCAGAGAGCATGCTCGCCTGGTAGAGGCTCTGGATCAGTCACATCCAACCCCGCACCGGACAAATGGCCAGATTCGAGTGCCGCGAGTAATGCGGCTGTATCTACGGTTTGGCCGCGCCCTACGTTAATAAAAATCGCATTTTCTTTTACTGCCGCAAAAAATGCGGTATCGAATTTACCCTTGGTAGCGGCCGTCAAAGGCAAAGCATTAACGACAACATCAGCATCGGCCGCAAGCTCATGCAATTCATGCGACAAGCCCACGTAGTCAACGAACGCGGGTCCGCTGCGCGAACTATTACGCGTACCGACAACCCGCATGCCCAGCGCATCGCCGAGTCGTGCGACTTCAGACCCTATTCCACCCAGTCCCACGACTAACAATGTTTTGCCGGCAATCGGCATCATGCCATCCTTCGCCTCGTCGCTGCGATCCCAGACGCCATCTCGCATGCGGTGCACAAACTGTGGCAGGTTTCGCGCCAGCGACAGCATCATTGCAATTGCGTGTTCGCTAATAACCGGCGATCCCATTTTTTGCATGTTGGACATCATTACATCGCCGCTATTGATCTCTGCAACGGGCAAGCAGCGCTCCGCGCCCGCCGAATAAATCTGTACCCAGACCAGCTTCGGCGCTAAGGAGAATAATTCAGCGTCGCAAAACCCCACGATTGCGTCGACGTCGCCCGCATACCGCATGGCATCAGACAGGGTCGGGACTATGATTAGCTCAACATCGACGTCGGCATCGAAAATATTTTCAAGCTCTAGGCCGACATCCCGGATCAAGATTTTCTGCGCACCGCTATATCGCGGTAAGTCCCGCACAGCGGTCGGCCCTTCAGCAATATTTGCCTGCTGAATCAGTTGCTCGATAGATACGTCGGCCAGGGAAAATGGCGCTGCGAGCAGTGCCAATAGTGCCGTCAGTAGTCGGTCTCGGTGTCGAATTCGATCCATCGGCGCAGTTTACGCGCTCGTAGGTCGCGGCAACAACGTTATGCGGTATTTTGTTGTTGAATCCGCTCGCCGACGGATCTGCCCAGCCTGCTTAGGCTGGGAAGAAATCGATCGGTTTGGTGGTGGTAATTGCTTCGACGTCCTTACGCTCAAACTTGAACAACTTCACGCGCTGCACCAATTTTCGCTCAAGCTCTGCATCGCCAAGTTCGCTCGACACAATTTCGCAGAAGCTCACAGCGCCGCTAGGGTCGATGGTCAATCGCAGCACTAACTTGCCTTCGAGTGACGGATCACGGCGCAGAGCTCGATTGTAAAGCGAGAATATCGCGCCCTTGTTCTTGTCGAACACCAGCTCAATTTCTTCTCGCGATCGCGACGCCTTACCGCTGGAGCCGGAGCGACTTGCGCCACCGCCGGACTGTCCAATACCTGCGACGGGGCTTACTACCCGGGTCGTATTGCGACCGGCGATTCCACTACCGCCAGTATTGCGGCTCATGTTCGCCGTGTTGATACCACCTGACGCTGTACCCGCTTCGGAGGTAATCATTGAACGTTCGTTACGTTCGGCTTCACCAACCGCTTCGCTCAAGTCGCGATTATCTGCAACCTGATCAAGTAAGTCGTTATCAACCAGATCTGCAAGATCTTCCGCAAAAGGCATCAACGCTGCTTGCGCCTGCTCGCGAGCGACTTCTTCCAAATCAATCTCTGGCTCTGGCTCTGGCTCTGGTTCTGGCTCTGGTTCCTCTTCCACAACCTGCTCAGGTTCTGGATCATCAATCTCAGGCTCAGGTTCTGGTTCCTCTTCCACAACCGGTGGTGGTGGTGGCGGTGGTTCCTCTTTAAGCAATAGCTTCGCGATTCTAGGCGGAATCTCATCTATGTCGAACGGATCCGGATCTGGAACAGGTATAAATGGCCATACCGCACTCAGCACGAGACAGATCAGGACAATGATTCCCAGCAAACGCTGGAATTTCTTTTCCTGGCTCCTGCCGCTGGTCCAGGGCAGGTCATATTCTCTGTAAAACGGTAAATCCAATTCCGTGACTCCTAACGGCAGCGTCTAAACGCTGTCCAGCTTGTCTGAACTTTTCTGCAATACAGCAAGCGAAATCTGCCCGTAATCTGAATCCGTACACGTCTTCATGACTTTCTTAAGTAGTCGGTACGGGATGTCTTTGTCACCCATGATCGTGACTTCACGTCCAGCGATATCGTCCTTAGCATCACGTCGCAATACTCTGTCGTTCTGCGACAGAAGTGCCTCGCGTAATGCAGGAATATCATAGCCTTCGTCCGCGATAATATCGGCAATCTTTGCAACCGGCTTGCCCTGTACGATCAGGTCGTTCTTGCCGATAAGAATGACGACGGTTTCCTTTGCCTTTGCTTCAGCTATCGATTCCGGCAACTGCAATTCCTTGCTGCTCGGCAAGGTTTCTACGTCTGACGAATTCACCAACAGGAAAAACACCAGAATCGTGAAAATATCCATAAGCGACACAAGATTCAGCGCACCTGCGCCCATGTTGCGCCTGTGGTGCTTCTCCATGCGTTTGGCGCGACCGGACTTAACCATTAGGCACCTCCTGCAAGAACCGGCGCATCGCCGATCGATATGTCGGGGAACAAGTCCGTACGAACAAGCTCATTTTTATCATCTTCATCAACTTCGATTTCGACCGATACGCGGACCCTGTCCATTATCTGTACCAGTACGTCATAAGCGATGTCTTGCTCAAGCAAAATCGACGCGTCCGTTTTATCTTCGTAGCGACCTTTGAGGTCAAGAAGCTTAGTGCTAACTGCTGCGTAGTCGTAGCTGCCATCCTCGGCGTTCGGGTAAATACCCAGAAGGCCCTGGTTGCGATCACCGATTTCGATCTGATTCGATCGAACGATGACCTCCAGCTGGAATACCTGATCCTGCGGTTCCACGGGCTCAGTAGAGGAGCCTGGCAAATTCAACTCTAGAATTGCCAATCGCGAGAACACCGCGGTAATAAGCAGGAACGGAACCAGAATAACCATCAGGTTCATGAACGCCGTAATGTTAAGTTCAGCCGTCTCTGGTGCATGACGACGACCTCCTTTGCGGCTACGAATCATGCTTACGCTCCGCTAGCCGTGGCTTTTAGTTGACGTTCAGTGACCGCGTTTAAAAACTTGACGCTAGCCATTTCTAGACTATCAACCAGTGCATTCGTCTTGGTTTGCAACAGAGCGTGCAGCAGCAGCAACGGAATTGCCGCCATCAGGCCGAACGCTGTCGTGTTCATTGCTGTCGAAATTGACGCCGACAACATATCTGCCTTGTCAGCAGGATTCGCTTCTGCAACCGCAGTGAACGCAGCAATCAAACCGATAATCGTTCCTAACAGGCCAAGCAATGTCGCAATATTGGCAAGCGTCGCAATATAGTGCGTGCGCTTCTCAAGTCGCGGCAATACTTCCATCAGACTTTCTTCCATCGCTTTCTCGATATCGTCGCGACGGGTCGCTGACTTAACTCGATACAGGCCATAGGTGAGAATGGATCCGATTGCAGCTTTAGATTTCGCTGTGTGTTGCGCGGCTTCCTGGAAGTTTCCGGCCTTTAGAAAAGGCACGATCTTCTTCCACAAAGCACGATTGCTTGCACCCGACATAGTCAGGTAGGTCCAGCGCTCAATCGCAATTGCGACGCCGAAACCGAATACCAACAGAATAGGGATCATGAATGCTCCGCCATCCTGAAAAAACCGCACGATAGTGCTCATTTGTCTGCTCCTCTAAAAACAGATGTTTAAAAAACTATGCTTCGCCCTTAATTGGGTGAAACTACTCTACTACTGTTCTTCCTTTTCGCCGTACAAGTCATCGAAATAGTCGACTTGACGAACAAATTCTTCCCTGTCGATCGGTGCCAGCACCTCATCGAGCAGACTGTTGATCGGCTTGCCCATCAAATCGCCTGGTTCAGCCTTCTTCCACGGCACGATGACCAAAACCTTCGGCAATTCCTGACTGCCCGTAATCTCTGTGCGCTCCAACTGAATCGAATCCATGACGCGACTACCTGTTGTTCGTCGCTCAATATCATCATTCGCAGCTGACGTATCGACGGCAGGTTCAGCTGACGCTATTTCATCCGCCTCAATTGCCGATGTATCGACAGCCGGGCCAATATCGTCAAGCTCTTCCTGAGCGAAAGCAGCAAACGTTGCCAGTAACATGGCGAGCATGATTCCGAATCCGAATACGCTGTTTTTTCCAGTACTCATGTCCGTCATTCCGCCACGTCTGCTGTACGCTGATTCGCCGCTACGCGGCGCGTCAGATCCTTGATCCACCTTTCGACTTGCTTATCGTCACCGACGATAGATTGGT
>RCNE010001876.1_pt1 | contig 11411 bp, 8 predicted proteins | sample 2041361 | NCBI WGS metagenome assembly RCNE01 (sample SAMN09708229, study PRJNA481090) | Marine sediment metagenome, whole genome shotgun sequencing project.
TAGGGTGAGACCCGGGGTCGAAAAGACGAGACGGTGGGTCGAATCCCCACCGCTCATGTCGTAGAACCCGTCGTGGAGGAGGATGGTGGTCCCGGTGGCCGCGCCTGCGATGGTGGCGCGAAGATCACCCGCATCGGCTGGGGACTTTTCAATGGTCGGCCCCACCGGAGGAGGTAAGGGTACGCAAGGGACCTGAGCCGCAGCGATTCCCACTGAAGCCAACACAACCACGAGCACCCCGAGTCCTGATCTCGTCTGAGCCATGCGTCACCTCACGTACCATCATGAGATGGACGCGTCTGATTGCAACGCACGCGGATCACATTCCGGATGCGAACCGCTGCCCGCGGGTGATCTGAATCACCCTGGTCGATGCGCGCCACCACCACCAGATCCTGCGCTCATGCCGTCCTCGGATCGAGATCGGCCTGAAGAGAGCCCACGAGCATGGCAACTGCCTCGCGAATGTATGCGGCCACGTTCGCGCCTCGGGGTGCCCAATTGCTCGGGTAGACTCTTCATGTGAACGGTGAAAGCGCAGCCCCCACACTGCTCGACGACGAGGCGCTCGATTACCTCGGCCGCCTTGCAGAGAGGATCGAGTACTCGCCAGGCGAAACCATCCTCCGTCAGGGCGACATCGGCACTGCCTTCTGGGTGATCCTCGAGGGCGAGGTCGATGTCCTCCTTCGTTCAACCACCGAGCCCGACCAGAGCCTCTTCAGACTCGGGCCCCGCGAGACCTTCGGCGAACTCGCGATTCTCCGTTCGGCGCCCATCGGCGCTGACGTCGTCGCGGTCACCCAGGCCACCGTGCTCCGATATCCCGGTGAGTACCTTCCAACCGCGCTGGCCGAATGTAACCCTCTGCGTCATTCGCTTCTGAGCCGGATGGCCCAGAACGTTCACCGGAGCACGAGTCAGGCGCTCAATCTCGAGAAACAGACCCGAGCGCTCGCGGATCTCTATCAGGCCGCGCTTCCGGCCGATGCCATGATCGGAAATTCAGCCCGAATGCGATCGGTCGGCAAGAAGATCGAACAGGCTGCCGTTGCCCGCCGCCTGGTGTTGATCTCCGGCGAGTTCGGCACCGGCAAACTGCTCGCGGCCCGGATGATCCACTCAGAATCCGGACGCGACAACGCGCCCCTCATCTCGGTGGATTGCCGAGAACTCTCGGCCCGCGATGCCAACCGGCTGCTCTTCGGCACGGGCACCGCCTCCGACGCCGATTTGTCAGCCGAACGATTCGGCGCCCTTCATCTGGCCCATGGCGGCACCCTGGTCCTGCGCGGGATCGAGGCGTTGAACGCCGACACACAGCTCGAACTGGCCCTCCATTTCGCAGCCGAGCGCGAAGTTGAAGTCCGTCCATTTCCCGATGTTCGGATCGTTGCCACCATCGACACCAATGCCTGCGGCGCCGACCACGTCTGTCTCGAAACGGAACTCCGGGAACAGATCGGGACCGTCATCGAGATCCCGACCCTGGCCGAACGCCCACGCGACATCGTCCCCCTCTCACGCACCTTCCTCGCCGAGATCGACCAGGGAGGGCGGCTCCATCTGACCTCTTCCGCTGAGAAGGCGTTGGTTTCGCTCAAGTACCGCCACCGAAATGTCGCCGAACTGCGCTCGGTGATCGAACTCGCCGTGCGGGTCGCCGACGGCGATGAGATTCGCGCCGAACACATCTTCTCGGGATTTGACGGCGAACGCCCCATCGGGTTCGAAATCAGCAGCTTTTGGCTCGTTCGCTGGCTGGTCCGGGGAGGAGGGCTGAGGGTCGCTCGAATCGCCGTGGCGGCGTTCTTCGTAGGCATGGCGGTCATCTGTCTTGCGGCCAGCCGCTCGGCGGCTGCCGAATCGGCCAACGCAGCCGTGTGGATGCTCTGGGAACCGTTTGTTTTCGGTCTCTTCCTCCTTGTCGGCACGGTGTGGTGCACCGTCTGTCCTCTGTCTACCGGCGGCCGAGTCGTCCAACGTTGGTTCTCCCTCGACCGACCACCGCCGGCCTGGATTCTGCGTGCCGGAAGCTGGCTCTCCGCCGCGGGTTTCGTGCTCATTCTGTGGTCCGAGGAGTTCTTCCACATGGTTGAGAACCCCTTCCCCACCGGGATCTTACTTCTTGCCCTCATTGGTTCCTCTGTGGTGTGCTGCGTGATCTGGCAGCGAGAGGTTTGGTGCCGCCACCTCTGTCCCCTCGGCCGGCTCGGGGTCGCACTTTCCCCGGTTGCTCCGTTGACGGTTGCCGCCCGCCAATCGATCTGCGCATCGACCTGCACGACCCACGACTGCTACAAGGGTAACGACGAGTTGCCCGGCTGCCCGGTGTGGCACCACCCCCAGCTGGTCAGCGAGGCGCACCGGTGCAAGACATGTCTCATCTGCCTTCAGAGCTGTCCCCATGGATCGGCGGGTCTTTACCTGCGACCACGCATACGCTCCGCCTGGCATCTCGCGAGTACCGAAAGCTATCTCGTTCCCTTTGCCCTCACCGTCTTCTTCCTCTCGCCGATGATCATCCTCATTCAACGCGGCGGTGTATTCGCCGATCCGCTCTGGCTGAGCATCGGCTGTTGGTCGAGCCTGCTCGCGGCGGCGCTTGTCTCGCCGATCCTGTCTCCCGCAATCCAGGAACGCGGTCACAGCACCGCGCTGGCCGCCGCCGCCGCCTGTTCGTTGTTGGTGCTCGGCTGGGGGCCACTCATGGCCTACGAGATGGGACACATTCCCTTTCTGGAATCGCTGGTCGTGGTCGCTCAACCGGACACGTGGTGGGCCCATTGGCCCGGTCCGGCCGTCACCATTATGAGCCTCATCCGGGTCGCATGGGTGGTCTTTGGCGCCGTGCTCTCGGCGACGATCCTGTGGAACGCCAACGGGACGGCGAGGAAAGCCGGCGTCGAGATCCGTGTCTCGGGCTGGACGGCGCTGATCGTAGTCTGCACGATCTACACGTTCGGGATGCTGTGGCTCGTTACGTGAGTCAGGATTGGTGAGTTGTAGGTCGTGAGTCGGCTGCTCGTTTCGAGGGCGTTCGACGACTTCGTCCAACGATCTCGAGATAGTTGAAACGGGAAAACCACATCGCTTGTTTCACCGCAAAGACCGCCAAGAACGCGAAGAACATCGCAAAGACCATCACGTTCCTGAGCCACCGCACCATTGCTCGACACTCCAAGTGTTCGCGTGAAACGACTTACGAATCACGACTCACGACTTACGACATGCGATCTTCCTCACCTCCCACACATCAACACGCTTGGGTATATGGCCTCATGAGTTGCATTGGACCATCCGTGCGGCTAAAGTAATCTCATCCCGTCCACGCCGGAAAGGAATCCGGCATGGAAATCCCACGTCAACTTACGATCCTCGGATGTGTATTCGGTCTGGGCTGGACATCTGTCCTTCCGGCCACCGAACCCCCCGGCCCGAGACCGACTCCGAAACCCGGCACTCTGGCCGCAGTCGCGAGCTCGAGATCGCTCATCCGCGCTCCGGAGCTTGGTGAAACCGGTGTCATCGTCATCACAGACGACAATCTGGCTCAACTGGGCAGGGGCGCCGCACTGACCCTGATGACCTCCACCATCGCCGGTCCGCCTCCGGTCGAAACCGACCATCGGGCGGATCCGAAGACTCGCGAGAAATGGCGAAAGAGGGTCCTGGCCCAGAGCAGCGTCATAGCCAGAATCCAGGCCCGGCGCTTTGACGCCGAGGCAGAGCTCAACCGCCTGGAGCGGGGCAGGCTCGACGGCCAAGCCCTCGATCGGATCGCCAAGGCCGAACGCAATCTGCAGACCATCGACGCCGAAATCATAAACGAGAAGAAACAGCTCTCCACGATCATCCGCCAAGCGAGGAAAGAGGGGGCGGAGCCGGGGTGGTTCAGATAAGCGCCAATTATGAATTAGGAATGATGAATTATGAATGACATCGCAGCAGGCCATTTGCGATGGTGCGATGGAATTCATCATTCATAATTCATCATTCATAATTCTGAGGGATTGTCGTACTCCGCTTGGACCTCCTCGACCAGCCGGCCGAGGGCGGCGCCGTCGATGAAGATGTGATTGACACCGAGACCGACCGGGACCATCACCCGACCCTGCTCATGGCCCTCGCGAAGAGGAAACACTGGGTGAGATAGACGGAGAAACGGCGTTCCTCGGCAAAAGCCTTCACCGCCGTGATCTCGATGTTGAAGGTGATCGAGTAGAAGGGCATCTCGTAGGCCCGAAAGAAGTCGAAGTGCTCCTGACGATAGCAGTCCTCGACGATCCTGTAGCTCATCACCGATCCTCCGCCCGCGCCGTCAACAGATCGATATAGGCGCGCGCCTCGAGATCCATTTCCTCGATACCGAGCGCCAGCATCAAGTCGCGAGCGATCTGAGCACCGTGCTCGGCGGATTGTCCGGGTTCGAGCACGACCTCGAGTTCGAGCCAGTCACCCAGACCGTCGACTTCATCGAGGTGGATCCGAGTCTGACCCACAAGGTAGAGGGTGCGTCGTTTGCGGACGGTTCCAGCCTCACCCAACGCGGCTTTCAGGGTGGTGGACAACGCGTCCGGATCGGCGGTCGGCGCCTTAAAGAAATCCGACCTTGTCGGTCCCTCGCCGTCGAGCCGGCGGTAGAAAATGAGCTCACCCCGATCGCCGGAGAACGCCCGAAGTTTGAGGCGCCCCGATTCGCAGGGAAAGAACACATCCTCCTGAATGATGAGCTCCGGGCCGTGATCGGAGCGGGCGCGGACGAGGGCTTCAACCGCGCCGCGGTCTCTGAGTTTTGCTTTGATTTCTACGTTGCTCGGCATGGGGAAAAGAGTAGCAGGACCGGGGCCGCTGGCGCTGTCCCCGGGCGCTGCCACGGTCCGCGGACCGGGGGGAAGGAATCGGGGTCCGTGACCGGGCCCTGATGTCTTTTCGTCGTGAGCGTCTTCGCGATTCAACCCGTGGGTGGTCGGTGCTATCCTCCCCGCCCGGGAGCCGTCATGACCGTGCCGTTCGAGAAACCCAGCCGCGCCGACATCGCCAAGATGACCCGTCTGGCCATCCCGGTGGTGGTGGTCCAGGTGGGGATGATGCTCTTTGGCGTGGTCGACACCATGGTCGTCGGGCGCCTTTCGTCACAGGCGCTCGCGGCGGTGGCCCTCGGCCACGTGGCGGTGATCACGATTTCGTCCTTCGGCGTCGGCGTCCTCCTCGGGATCGATCCCCTGCTCAACCAGGCGCTGGGAGCTCGAGACCGAAACGCCTTCCGGCGATCGGTGCAGCGAGGATTCATCCTGGCGGCCGTGTTGATGATCCCCAGCATCCTGTTTCTGCTTCCCATCGGCGCGATCCTCGCCCTTCTCGGTCAACCAGCCGAGACGGTGCCCCTGGCCGCCGCGTACTCCCACATCTCGATCCCCGGGCTTTTGCCCTTCTACGGATGGGTCGTCCTCCGGCTGGCCCTCCAGGCCATGGGCCGCCTCCGACACATCGTCGCCACCGTGATCGCGGTCAACATCTTCAATCTGGTCGCCGACTGGGCGTTGGTCTTCGGCGCCGGGCCGATCCCACAGCTCGGACCCCTCGGATCCGCATGGGCGTCGACCATCGCCCGGACGCTGCTCTTTGTCATCCTCCTGTCGGTCGATCGAAAAGACCTTTGGCCGTTGCTGCGTTTCGACCGGGCATCGTTCGAGTTGGGACCGCTGCTGAAGACCGCGCGGCTGGGCATTCCCATCGGTTTCAATCTCCAACTCGAGATCGTGGCGTTCTCGGTGATCGCCCTTCTCATGGGTGGGTTGGGGACGATCACCATGGCGGCGCACCAGGTGGCCATCAATCTCGCTTCGCTGACCTTTATGGTTCCATTGGGAGTCTCGCAGGCGACGGCTGTGCGGGTCGGCAACGCCATCGGTGCGGGTGACAGCGGCGGCGCCCGACGGGCCGCTTCGGCGGGTTTGATCCTCGGTGCGGGCTTCATGACTCTCACGGCCGCCCTGTTCATCGGGATACCGGTGTGGCTGGCCCGCGCCTACACCTCGGTCGAAGAGGTTCTGCTGATTGCCTCGACGCTGATCCCCATCGCCGGATTCTTCCAGGTTTTCGACGGACTTCAGGTGGTGGCGGCCGGTGTTCTCCGCGGCGCCGGCGATACCCGGGTGCCGTTGGTGGTGAACATCCTCGGCTTCTGGCTCGTCGGTCTGCCCACCAGCCTCGTCCTCGGCTTCCGCCTCGGCTACGGTCCCCAGGGGCTCTGGTGGGGAATCGTCGCCGGGCTCATCGCCGTCGCAACGTTCCTCCTCGCCCGCGTCGCCTTCAAGCTACGCGGGGAGATCGCGTGCGTCGAGGTGGACTGACGAATGAAGAATTATGAATTTTGAATTATGAATTATGAATGAACATCGCAGACTCTCCAGGGAGCGGTGCGATGTGCGATGTGCGATGTGCGATGTAATTCAAAATTCATAATTCATAATTCATAATTATTTCGTTCCGATCCGCGGCACCCCACTCTCCTCGAGAAGGGTCTCGAGCTTCGGCACCTCGTTGCTCAGGATTTCCTCCAGCGTGGCATCGATCTCGCTCAACTCGGCCTGCAACTCGGCGAATCGCCCCCGTGATGACGCGCTCGGGAACCCGGGCGAGTCCTCGACCACGCCACGCAGATGGACGAACTGGTTGTCGAGCATCGGCTGAAAGTTGAGCATGTCCTGGCTCGACTCGAGTTCGGTCTGACGAATCCGGCCCTCAACGTCGTCGAGGGACTCGAGGATCGCCGAAGCGAACTCGGTGGTCTCTTCTTCCTCGATCCTGGAGTTCCAGCCCTCGATCTGGGAACGGACTGTGTTGATCTCGGTGACCATCTCGTGTGCTCGGGAGAGATCGAGCCAGATCTCGCTGGCCAACTCGTACTGGGCTTGAAGCGCCGCGGGATCCAGATCCAGTCGGGGATCAGCGATGACGTCAAAGCTCTCGCTGTGGGACCACTCACCCACCGTCATCCGCACCTGGTACTCCCCTGGCGGAACCCTTGGGCCGGCCGCCGATCCCCAGAGCACCGCCTTCTCGTAGATGGTCGCGTCCGGCAGACGGAGGTTCCACACCCAACGGTTCCCTCCATGCTCGGCATCGAGCTTGGGCGGTTCGAAGAACTCAGGGAAGAGTTTGAGCCAGATGCTCGGCGCGCGCTTCTCGGGTTTGGTGCTCGACATGGTCCGCAGAACATCGCCGTCGGCGGAGAGGATCTCGAGGACAACCTCATCCGCGTCGTCTTCGTCAGCACCCTCCGGCAGGAGATAGTGGATGATCGCGCCCATGGGCGGGTTCTCACCCGTCGCACCCGCTCCGGGTCCTCGCATCCCGCCACTGCCGTCCGCCCAGCGGATCACGTCCCGCGGCGCAAACAGGTGGGTGCCGGCTTCGGGGACCTGGTCGCTGATCTGACGGAGCGGGCTCAGGTCATCGAGAATCCAGAACGACCTCCCCTGGGTGGAGAGCACCAGATCGCCGCGCTTGACGGCCATATCGGTAATGGGCGTCACGGGCAGATCGAGCTGGAAGCTCTGCCAGTTCGACCCATTGTCCAACGAGAGGTAGAGACCGAACTCGGTGCCGGCATAGAGCAGGCCCTTGTGTTCGGGGTCTTCCCGCACGACCCGCACGAAGTGGTCCTCGGCGATCCCGTGAGTCCCATCCGCGATCCGCACCCAGCTCGCACCAAAATCATCGGTGCGGAAGATATAGGGAGTGTTGTCGGCCGTGCGATACCGGTGGACTGCGATGAACGCGCGGCCGGGATCATGGGCAGAGAGTTCGATGCTGTTGACGGTCCCCCACTCGGGCATCCCTTCGGGGGTCACGTTCTGCCACGTCGAACCGTTGTCCCTGGAGATGTGGACCATCCCGTCATCGCTGCCTGCCCACAAGAGTCCGGCCTGGTGGGGAGACTCCTCGAAGGCGAAGATGGTGCCGTAGACCTCGACACCGGTGTTGTCCCTGGTGATCGGCTCACCCGCATAGCCCTGCTTGCTCTCATCATCCCGGGTGAGGTCGGGGCTGATGACCTCCCAGGTGGAGCCTTCATCGGTGGTCCGGTGGACCACGTTGGAACAGTGATAGAGCACCGATGGATCGTGGGGTGAGATCCGGACCGGAGCATTCCACTGGAACCGGTACTTGAGGTCAGACGCCTGCTGGCCCACCGCCATCTGCGGCCAGGCCATGACCTCCTGCTGGAATCCGAGATGCCGGTCGAATCGGTTGAGGGATCCCCCGTAGCACCCGCCGTAGGTGATGTTCGGGTTCCGTGGGTCCACCGCAACCGTCGCGGTCTCGCAGCCCGCGGGCTGATACCAATCCTGGCGTGCGATGGCGCCCGAGGGCGATCGACTGGGGATGGCCACCGCCGAGTTGTCCTGCTGGCCGCCGTAAAGCCAGTACGGCTGCTGGTCATCCACGGTCAGCCGATAGATCTCGGATGTCGGCTGGTTTCCCTGGGTCGACCACGAACGACCGCCGTCAAAACTGATGTTGGCGCCGCCATCGTTCCCTTGAACGAGATTGGCCGCGTTGTCGGGGTTGATCCAGAGCGCGTGGTTGTCGCCGTGAGGGGTTCGAACCGGGCGGAAGCTGGTCCCGCCATCCACCGACTTCCACATGGCCACGTTGAGGACGTAGACCGTGTTGGCGTCGAGCGGGTCGGCCTCGAGATGGATGTAGTACCAGGCTCGCTGTATCAGTTCACGGCTCGAGTTGACTCGCCGAAACTTGGCGCCGCCGTTGTCGGAGCGATAGAGACCACCCTTGTCCTCGTGCTCGACCAGAGCCCAGACTCTCTTGGGGAACGCCGGCGAAACCGCGACGGCGATCTTGCCGAGTTCACCCTCGGGCAGGCCCTTGCTCAGCCTGATCCAGGTATTGCCGCCGTCAACGGTCTTGTAGAGGCCGCTGTCGGGTCCTCCCGAGATCATGTTCCAGGGATTCCGTCGGGCCTGCCAGATGGATGCGTAGAGCACCCGTGGGTTGGAGGCATCCATGGCGAGGTCCACCGCCCCGGCAGCATCGGACACAAAGAGGATCTTGGTCCAACTGAGACCGCCGTCGGTCGTTCGGTAGACACCCCTTTCGGGATTCGACCCGAAGATGTTCCCGAGCACGGCAACATAGACGATATCCTCATCGGCCGGGTGGACGATGACGCGCCCGATCTGGCCGGCTTTGTCCAGACCCATGTGGCGCCACGTGTCACCGGCGTCGGTGCTCTTGTAGACCCCATCTCCAGGAGAGACGTTGCCGCGTGGGCAGGCCGAACCGGTGCCGACCCACACCACATTGGGATCCGTTGGGGCAACCGCAACCGCGCCGACGGAGGCCGATCCGAACGGATCTCCACCGCGCCGTTCGCTGGTCTTTATCTGGGGAAGGCCCTCCACCGGCGGCCGAACCACACCCGCCGCGGCGAGCTTGGGATCGACCTGGCCCATGATCCGAGACTCCAGCTCCGGTTCCACCGATCGGACGACATCCGAGACATTCCGCCAGCTGATACCGGCGTTGGAAGTCTTCCAGACGCCGCCGCCGGTCGAACCCATGTAGTAGGTCATGGAATCGCCCGGAACACCCGTCACCGCAGTCACACGTCCGCCGCGGAATGGGCCGACCAGACGGAACGACATCGAGTTGAGCAGTTCGTCGGAGACAACCGCAGCTTCAGCACTGAGGGTCGCGACCGCGAGCACGAGGCAAGGCAGGATTCGGCGCATCATCAGACCTCCATCCAAATGACGGCCGAGGATATCAGCATCTCAAGATGCGGTGTCCTCGTCCGTGTCTGTGTCCGTGTCCGCGTCCGATCCCGATCCCGTTCCCGCGGCCGTTGCCGTTCCCGTGCCCGATGGCCGTATCCGTTTCCGTGGCAGTGCCCGCAGTCCGCAACCCGCCACCACGAAGCGCTTTGCTATCCTGCGCCCATGAAAGCTGCTACGAGAAACCGTTTGATCCTGGGTGTGGTTCTCGCCGTCGCCGGTTCGATCCTCGCCTACAACATGTTTTTTGCGCTGACCCCTCCCCGGCATGCGGACCACGACCACGCCATCGCCAAGCTCGATGCGGGCGGGTTCCTGTGGGTCGAAGCGGCCGGCGGCGTACGCCGAAACCTCGTTGGTGTCCCGGAAAAAGTACTGATCCTCCACTGGTTCGACCCCCAGAACGTGAGTCTCAGCGAGCAGACGGCGGCAGCAAGATTCGCCGCCGGCTACGCCGACGACCCGACGGTCGATTTCCTTTTCATCGCCCAGGCACCGTCTTGGGAGGGCGTCAAGGCCGCCGCGGCAGGAGCGGGGATTCCGGAGGATCTCCTTTACCTCGACGCGAACAGCAAAACCGGAGATCTCTGTGGCGTGCGCCGGATCCCGGAGACCCTGGTCTACGATCCCAAGGGATTCATGGCTCATCAGGCACGGGGATCGGTCAACTGGACATCGCCATCTATGGCGGCACAGATCAAGCGAGCCAAAGGCGGCGTCGACGAAATTCACTAGGTGAAACCGCAAACGACTCTGGATCGGGTGGAGACCCCGGACGGGCACGAGCTCATACTCTATGAGCGCGACGGGGTGTTTTCCATCCGGGTGAATGGGTGCGAGCTCATGTCGAGCTGGGCGCACGGCTCTGAAGAAGAGATGGCCGCACTCGTAATGGCCGAGGTCAAGACCCGCCATCCACGCGTGCTGGTGGGCGGCCTCGGAATGGGCTACACCCTCCGTGCGGTCCTCGACCGGGCATCGTTCTCGAGTCGGGTCGCCGTGGCAGAACTGCTCCCCGAGATCGTCCGCTGGAATCGCGACCATCTGGCCGATCTCGCGGGATCTCCTCTCGATGATGGACGGGTCACGCTGATCGTCGACGATGTCGGCCGGGTTCTGGCCTCAGAGCCCGACGGCTTCGACGCGATCCTCCTCGATGTCGACAACGGCCCGGCCGCCCTCACCGACCAGCGCAATGCCCGACTCTATCTCGCCGAGGGTCTCGCCACGATCAGACGAAGCCTCCGCCGAGGCGGCATCCTCGGCGTCTGGTCCGCTTCACCCGATCGAGAATACGAACGAGCGCTCAAACGGGCCGGTTTTCGTTTTCGCGTCGTGTCGGTTCCTGCTCGCCGCGGCGTCAAAGGGCCCAAACACACGATCTTCATCGCCAAAACCTGAACCCGTGGCCGTGCCCGAGGCCGCCGCTCGCCCGACACCGTGAGCGAGATCACCCGACACCATTTCCCTTGAGGGTACGGTTGTAAGGATGGACATCTACCACCGGCATCGATTCCGGCTCGCTGTTGTGATCCTCTGCCTGGCTGCCACAACCGCCGGCGCAACCGACTTCGAGGTCGGCGAGGGCTCCGGGATGCTCACCGCCAT
>RCNE010001877.1_pt1 | contig 11407 bp, 10 predicted proteins | sample 2041361 | NCBI WGS metagenome assembly RCNE01 (sample SAMN09708229, study PRJNA481090) | Marine sediment metagenome, whole genome shotgun sequencing project.
GCAACCTGAAAGATCGGCGCTTCTTCGTCTTTGTTGATTGCGACGATGATCTTGCTGTCTTTCATGCCGGCGAGGTGCTGGATCGCACCGGAAATGCCAATGGCGACATAGAGATCAGGCGCAACAACTTTGCCGGTCTGACCGACCTGCCAGTCATTCGGCGCATAGCCGGAATCTACCGCAGCGCGCGATGCACCAACAGCAGCACCGAGTTTGTCAGCCAGATTTTCGATCATCTTGAACTGCTCTTCGGAGCCCAGACCACGACCGCCCGAGACAACGATACCTGCGGATGTCAGCTCGGGACGATCACTTGCAGCAACTTTGTCTTCAATCCACTCAGAAAGGTTCGGGTTAGCGGCAGCAGAGACAGTTTCGATAGAGGCTGAACCACCCTCAGCAGCAGCATCAAATGTTGATGTGCGGAAGGTGATCACTTTTTTCGAATCCGAAGATTTGACCGTCTGCATGGCGTTACCAGCATAAATCGGACGCTCAAACGTGTCAGCGTCAATTACGGCTGTAGCGTCAGAGATGATCATCACGTCGAGCAAACCTGCAACACGCGCCATCACGTTTTTCGCATCCGTGGTGGAGGGGGCTACGATGTGATCGTAATCATCTGACAGCGACACGATCAATGCGGCAGTGGTTTCGGCCATGCGGTGACCAAGGGAGGCGTCTTCGGCCACAAGAACCTTCGAGACGCCATCAATCTTGGATGCTGCTTCGCCTGCTGCGGCGGCGGAGCCACCAGCGGCCAGAACAACCACATCACCAAGCTGCTTGGCGGCTGTCACGGCTTTTGCCGTGGCGTCCATTGCCAATTCGCCGTTGTTTACTTCTGCAAGGAGTAGAACAGCCATTATACGGCCCCCGCTTCTTTGAGTTTCGCCACCAGCTCATCAACAGAGCCAACCTTGATCCCTGCGGCACGTGCGGCAGGCTCAATAGTCTTTACGATTTCCAGACGGTTTTTCACTTCCACGCCGTAGTCGGCTGGAGTTTTCTCATCCATAGGTTTTTTCTTTGCCTTCATGATGTTGGGCAAAGATGCATAGCGCGGCTCATTGAGGCGCAGATCAACTGTGACAACCGTTGGCATGTTCACTTTGATCGTTTGCAGACCGCCGTCTACCTCACGGGTGACCACAGCTTTGTCGTCTTCGATGGTGAGCTCGGAGGCAAAGGTGGCTTGTGACCAGCCCATCAGTGCTGACAGCATTTGACCCGTGGCGTTCATGTCGTTGTCGATCGCCTGCTTTCCGCAGAGCACGAGGCCCGGCTGCTCTTCGTCAACGATGCCTTTGAGGATCTTCGCAACGGCCAGTGGCTCGATGTCGTGGTGAACATCCTCGGACGCAATAACAAGGATTGCGCGGTCCGCACCCATCGCAAGGGCTGTGCGCAGTGTTTCTTGGGCTTGCTTCACGCCGATGGATACGGCGATGATTTCATCCGCTTGACCCGCTTCTTTCAGGCGGATCGCCTGTTCGACGGAAATCTCGTCAAAAGGGTTCATGGACATTTTGACGTTGGCAAGATCGACACCGGAACCGTCCGCTTTTACACGTACTTTTACGTTATAGTCGATCACGCGCTTTACAGGTACGAGCACCTTCATGAGCGATTATCTCCTTGGTTGCGACTCAGGCCCAGTGTGGACCAGTCAGTAAATCTGTTACATGTCTAACGAAGCGTGCCACCGTGAAACAGGGCAAAATCGCCCATGATACAAGAGGCACGTCAAGTTACATGTTTCTGTTGCCGATTAACGCAAGAATGTTGTGCAGGTGTTTCATTGAAACTGGCGGTTTCAGCGGTTCGCGCCCGGAACCCAAAGGACATCATCCTTGCCACCATTGTTCGCCACACGTGCGGCCACAAAGAACCAGTCACTAAGGCGGTTGAGGTAGCGCACTGCTGCGTCATTGACCGTCTCGCGTGTCGCCAGTTCCGTCGCCAAACGCTCCGCACGGCGTGCAACTGTGCGACAAACGTGAAGATGCGCGGCCAAAGCAGTGCCACCCGGCAGAATAAAGCTGCGCAGCGGCTTCAGATTGGCATTCATCACGTCGATCTCCGCTTCGAGGCGGTCAACTTGGGCAGGGACCATGCGCAGCGGTGGATATTCTGAGTCAGCGTCTTTTTCCATATCGGGGCGGCATAGGTCAGCGCCTAAATCGAACAGGTCATTCTGGATGCGCGACAATGCCGCGTCCGTTTCATCTGTCGCATTGAGACGTGCGACGCCTACGAAACAGTTGAGCTCGTCGGAGGTGCCATAGGCCTCAACACGTACATCGTGTTTGGCCACGCGTTCGCCATTGCCCAAGGCAGTGTCGCCCTTGTCGCCGGTGCGGGTATAGATTTTGTTGAGAACGACCATGTGTTTATCCTTTTGCGAAATAGACGTAGATGACGATCAGGATCACCGCGATGAATTGCAATATGATGCGCCATCGCATGAGCTTGTTCGAGTTCGCTTTGTTGAACGCGCCGCCGCTGGCGAAACCGCCTAACCCCATGACCAAAACAACAACCACCGCAAGAATTGCGATGATAATTAAGATGAAAAGTGGATCGCCCATAGGTTAGCTCCCGTTAAGTGTTGGCATGCGATGTAGCGGGCGGGTGCGCCTCTGCAACCCCTTTACCTGCTCAATGCACGGTCGAGCATCCGAGTGGGGAGGATGCGGCGCATGAAACCGCCCAGATGCGCGGGCTTGGTCACGTAATAACGCGCGCGCGGGCGGGAGGATTCTACTGCATGAATTAGCTTTTTGACGACCGCTTCGGCGGGCAATTCGTATTTGTCAGGGCCATTTTCACCGTAGAGGCGCTGTGCGAGTACAGTTTCGTATTGGTCCGCACGGGCGGAATTTTCCCAATCAATCCAACGCTCGAAATGCGGAATAGAATTTGCGCGGATCTTCGATGTAATCGGGCCGGGCTCAATCAGAATGGGGTGAACGCCTGTGCCCTTCATTTCAAGGCGCAAAGTATCGGTCAGCCCTTCAAGGGCAAATTTGGTCGCGGTATAGGCGCCGCGCCATGGCATAGCCACATGCCCGAGGATGGAAGAGCACTGCACAATCCGGCCATGCCCTTGGGCCCGCATCACTGGAATGATTGCACTGGTAAGCGTGTGCCAGCCAAAGAAGTTGGCTTCAAAAATCTCGCGCAGGGCTTCGGTGGGTAGATCTTCCACTGCACCCGCTATGGCATAGGCGCCGTTGTTGAACACCGCATCCAACGCGCCACCTGTATCTTCAAGCACATCCGCGAGCGCCGTAATGATGCTGTCGGCGTCGGTATAGTCGATGCGCGGGCTGTCAAAACCTTCGTCTCGCATACGGGCGCAGTCAAGTTCCTGACGGCACGCAGCATATACATGCCAGCCACGTTCGCGCATGCCAATGGCCGCTGCATAGCCGATGCCAGAGGAACAGCCGGTGATCAGAATGGAGCGTTTAGTCATGCAAAAGGCCTCAGTAGTGTTTGAGGCTTCAAATGCGCTGTTTTAGGGTGTTTGGCAATCGCCCTTGGCGATATCAGCCTGAAGTGAGCAAGAAATCGGCCATCCAGCCTGCTTCGCCACCACCAAGGGGCTGCATGCGGACCCAACCGACGCCGTTGTCTTCGAGGATGCGAACTTCGTCACCGCGTGTCAGCTTATTCACGACGCCGTAGTTCGTGGAAGGGCCGCCACGCACATTCACGCGATTGCCGGATACTGTGCGGACATCGGCGTCGAAGCTGTCACCTGAGTTGTTCGTTGTCGCAATCAGGCTTGGCAGAATAATCTGCGGCGTCTCTGAGCTGTCGATGATTACGGCGTTGGCGGATGCTTCTGTAGTGACGGCCTCTTGGGCGTCAGCAACAGTTGTTAGGTTGAGGGCAACACGTGTCACGCTTTGTGTGCTATCCATTCTTGTGATCGGTTCAGAGTTTTCCATCACGGGGGGTGCAGGCGCTTCAGTGACAGCTCGTGCTACTTGCTCAACTTCAGTTTCTTGAGGAATGGAAGCTTCCAAGCGCGCGATTGCAGGCTCGAATTCGGAGCCGCCGCTCATCTCATAGAACGCAAACCCCAGAAAGCCAAAAGTCAAAAGTATAAATGTTTTCATTGCTATGGCTCCAGCAGAATCTCTAAAAACCGACCGAACGGCTTCCCCAAGGTTCCCATATCAGTATTAATGATTCTTTCTTAGGGGAAAAATTAGGAAATTTGCCGCCTACCGTAACTGACAGATTCTACAAACAGGTTTCGGGAAACGCAAAGCAGACGCTTGTCGCCTGTTCCATGCATCGCTACACAGCGTCTATGTCAGATATCAAACCACCAGTGCCGCCTCGTTTCGAGGAAACATCCGAACCACTTCGCCGTGCGTTGGGGGATCGCTACCTGACCTACGCGCTCAGCACGATCATGCACCGTGCCTTGCCGGATGCGCGCGACGGACTGAAGCCGGTGCACCGCCGTATTCTCTATGCGATGAGCAGGCTCAAGCTGAACTCAACGGGCGGGTTCCTAAAGTCGGCCAAGATCAGCGGCGACACGATGGGCGATTTCCACCCGCACGGTGATGCCGCGATTTACGATGCGATGGCGCGTTTGGCGCAGGATTTTAACGTCCGCTATCCGCTGGTCGACGGGCAGGGAAACTTTGGCAACATCGACGGCGATAACCCAGCTGCGTCCCGGTACACCGAAGCGCGGATGACTGCCGTAGCAGAGGCGATGCTTGAAGGGCTCTCGGAGAATGCCGTCGACTTCCGCGACAACTATGATGGCCGCCTGACAGAACCGTCCGTGCTGCCTGCGCAATTCCCGAACTTGCTTGCCAACGGCTCTAGCGGGATCGCCGTGGGCATGGCAACGAACATTCCGCCGCACAACATCTCCGAGTTGTGCGATGCTTGTATCCATCTGATCAAAACGCCTGATGCGCGGGATGATACGCTGCTCAACTTCGTACCCGGCCCTGATTTTCCCACAGGTGGTGTGATTGTCGAGCCAAAGGAGAACATCGCGCAGGCGTACCGCACTGGCAAAGGCGGGTTCCGTTTGCGGTGCCGTTGGGAGGTTGAGGACCTTGGCCGTGGTCAGTGGCAGATCGTTGTCACGGAAATTCCCTATCAGGTTCAAAAATCCAAACTGATCGAGAAGATTGCCGAAGCGATACAGCTCAAGAAAATCCCGATCCTTGCCGATGTCCGCGACGAGAGTGCGGAAGACGTGCGGATGGTACTGGAGCCGCGCTCCAAGAACGTGGACCCCGAAGTGCTGATGGGAATGATGTACCGTCATTCCGATCTCGAGGTTCGTTTCTCGCTCAACATGAACGTGCTGATTGATGGTGTGACGCCGAAGGTCTGCTCGATGAAGGAAGTGCTGCGTGCGTTCCTTGATCATCGCCGTGAAGTGCTGGAGCGCCGCTCACTTCACCGGATGGAGAAGATTGACCACCGTCTGGAAGTTTTGGAAGGCTTTATAGTTGCCTTCCTCAACCTTGATCGCGTGATCGATATCATCCGCTACGATGATGAGCCGAAAGCCGCGCTGATGCGTGAGGGCTGGAGCAAGGACCACGTCCGAGCGATGGACGAGAAGGACTACGTCTCACCGATCGCGGGCGAGGGCGAGTTGTCCGAGGTTCAAGCCGAAGCGATCCTGAATATGCGCCTTCGCAGTTTGCGCCGTTTGGAAGAGCTGGAACTCATGCGTGAGCAGTCCGAGCTGATGGAAGAACGTGCGGGCCTTGAGGATTTGCTTGAGAACGAGAGCCTGCAATGGGACAGCATCACCGAGCAGTTGCGCGAGACGAAAAAGCAGTTTGGCAAGATGTACGACGGCGGTGCGCGCCGCTCCACCTTTGCCGAAGCCGGTGAGATTGAGGAGGTTCCGTGGGAAGCGATGATCGACCGTGAACCGATCACGGTTGTCTGCTCCCAGATGGGCTGGATCAGGGCCATGACAGGCCATATTGATCTGACGCGTGAGCTGAAATTCAAGGACGGTGATGCCTCGCGCTTCGTCTTCCATGCCGAGACGACGGACCGTTTGTTGGCCTTTGGCAGTAACGGTCGTTTCTATACAATATCCGGTGCCAACCTGCCCGGTGGCCGCGGCATGGGTGAACCGCTGCGCCTGATCGTTGATCTGCCAAATGACGTGCAGATTGTGGATTTGTTTATTCATCGCCCCGATGGGAAGTTGCTGGTGGGCTCGTCTGCCGGGGATGGCTTTATCGTGCCAGAGGCGGATGTGGTTGCCCAGACCCGCTCGGGCAAGCAGGTGCTGAACGTGCGCGGTGAGACGCGGGCGTTGATTTGTAAGCCAATAAACGGCGATTGCATTGCCGTCGTGGGCGAGAACCGCAAAGTGCTGGTGTTCGATATTGAAGAACTGCCCGAGATGGCGCGCGGCAAAGGTGTGCGTTTGCAAAAGTACAAAGATGGCGGGATGTCTGATGCCGCCACCTTTACCCGCGCGGACGGGCTGAGCTGGCTGGACCCTGCAGGGCGCACGCGGACCGAAACAGCGCTGGATGAATGGGCTGGCAAACGAGCGAGTGCGGGCCGTATGGCGCCGCGTGGTTTCCCGCGTGACAACAAGTTTACCTGATTTAGCACCGCCTCCCGTGCCTGAGCAGGGGATGGACGTCTGGTTTGTGGGCAACCGTTCGGCGCTCTTTTGGCTTGCGCTGAAGTCTGGGTTCTGGACGGTTCTGACGCTAGGGTTTTACCGTTTTTGGATGAAGACGCGGCTGCGGCGCTGGTATTGGTCGTCGATCCGCCCCGGTGGGCATCCACTGGAATATGTGGGCGACCCGCTGGAAAAGCTACTGGGGTTTTTCATCGCAGTGGTCGTCCTGACCTTCTACATCGGCATTGTAAATCTGCTACTGATGTTTGTGAGTTTCTCCTTTTTCCAAAGCTCGTTTCTGGGCTATTTTGCCAGCGTTATAGGCGTGATCCCCATCTGGTTTTATGCGCAATACCGCGCGCGGCGGTATGTGCTGGGACGTACGCGGTGGCGCGGTGTGCGCTTTGGGCTGGAGAAGGGCGCGTGGGGCTATGCGTGGCGCGCGCTGGTACATTGGATGATCACGATTTGTACGGTTGGCATCCTGTGGCCGCGCATGACGTTTTATCTGGAGAAATATAAGACCGACCGCACCTACTTTGGGTCGGCCAAACTGGTGCAGGGCGGGCGGTGGCAGATGCTCTTCCCCTCGGCGTTGCCTTTTGCTGTGGGTGTGCTTGCGCTGGGAATTCTACTTCTTTGGGTCATCTACTTAGAACCGTTGGTGCCACAAGATAATCTAACGATAGAAGAGTGGCTCGATGGAATATGGTCTTCCATAGAGTTACCGCAAGAATTTGTGCAGCCAGAGTTGAACATGGCATGGCGGCTCTATGCCTTGATCCCGATTGTCATATTGCTAATCTACGGCTTGGTTCATTACCGTTTTGTGAGCAAACGCATCCTCGCCAATCACAAACATGCCGAAGGGGTTCAGATGTCCTCGAACCTCAATGGGCTGCGGATTTCCATGATCTATATGCTGGGCACAACGATTGCATATATGATCCTGTTCTTCGGTATTATAGCGATTGTCGGGGCTGCCGTTGGTCTACTTGGGCCGGAGGCGTTCTTTGAAGAGCAGATGGGTATTGCCGGTCCGTTTGGTGATTTGCCGCGTTGGCTGTCGCTGGGGATTATCGGGGTGCTGTATCTGTCCATGTTTTTGTTTTGGAGCGTGCTGCACCACGTCTTTGTCACCTACCCTCTGATGCGACATATGGCGATCACGCTGAGCCTTGTGAACATTGCTGGACTAGCGCAGGTCAGCCAGCGCGCGCGTGATGAGTTTGCCGAGGCTGAAGGTTTTGCCGAGGCGTTGGATCTGGGGGCGGCCATATGAGCTTGCCTCCAGCTGTGCCAAAGGGCCAACTCTATGATGGTCGCTTCAGCGCGTATTTTGACGGCAATACGCCCGTCCCGCGTGATGTGACGTTGTTGGTTGATGAAAGCACCCGTGTGCTTGAGATCGGGTTTCCGGGGCAGGATAGGGCTGGCGTACGTTGGCCACTGGATGAGATACGCCAGCTTGACGATACCGCAGGGCGCAAAGGGGTGATCTTGCGCTGGACCGCTGATCCGCTCGCGCGCCTGCATCTGCGCGACATGACAGCGTTGGTCCATATGCACAGGCTCAAGGCGAGTGCGCCGCCAAAAGGGCGTGGGCGTTTGGCGGCCTGGGCTTTTGGGGCAGTAGCGGCCGTCGCAATCCAGATCGGTATTCTGGTGCCGCTGCTTGCGGACCGTCTGGCGATGTTTGTGCCGCCTGCGGGTGAGCGCGCGCTGGGCGAGGCAACGTTCGGGCAAATTCGTCAGGCGTTCGCCGGTTCTGGCCTGCCTCCGCTCCTGACTTGTGGTAATGAGAGCGGCCTTGCCGCGTTGGAGCAGATGCTGGTCGCGCTCGGGGTAGAGCGTGGCACAGATGATGCGGTGAAGGTCTTTGTGCTTGATCACGAAATGGTCAATGCCTTCGCTCTGCCCGGCGGTTATGTGGTGTTCTTTCGCGGGATGATTGATGCCGCGCTCAGCCCGAATGAGATTGCCGCTGTGTTGGCGCATGAAGTGGGCCATGTGGAGAACCGTGACCCCACGCGGCACGCGCTCCGCTCGGCGGGTTCGATAGGTATTCTGGGACTGTTGTTTGGTGATTTTGCGGGCGGTGCGGCGGTCCTGTTCCTGACGGAGCAGTTGATCAGTGCCAGTCACAGCCAAGGGGCGGAGACAGGTGCGGATGAGTTCGCCTATGTCGCGTTGGAGGAGGCGGGCGTGTCGCCCGCGGCACTTGGCGATATGTTTGAACGCTTGCGTGAGGAATATGGCGATACCGAAGGGGTGGTCGCCCACTTCGTCAGCCATCCGACATTGAGCAGCCGCATCACCCGTTCACGGGAGGCCGCGTCGGAGGATGGCGATTATAACGACATCATCTCGGACGCAGAGTGGGCTGCGCTCAAGGCAGTGTGCGACTAGAGCGCGCAGATCTCAGAGCGGCTCTGCCGTCATCCAGACGCCGCCCTCTGGCCGCAGCGTGATTAGCATTTTCGGATCGGGTGTGCGGCCTTTCACAGCGCGAAACCGGAATCGCGACAAGAGCGTCGCCAGAATGATCACCGCCTCTTGGAGCGCGAAGGACGCGCCAATACAGACACGCGGCCCGTCGCCAAAGGGAAGATAGGCGTAGCGGTCAATCGCCTTGCGGTCCTTGAACCGTTCGGGGCGGAAGTCATCGGGAGCCTCCCACAAATCACGGTGCCTCCCCAACGCATAGACGGGGATCATGACCGTCTCGCCCTTTTTGATCTGGGTGCCGGAAAGAGTATCGTCGACGCGTGCGGTGCGCGAGAGCAGCCCGCCAGCAGGATAGAGCCGCAGCGTCTCGTCTATAATCTGGCGGATGTAAGGCAGTGAGGCCAGATCATCTGCCCCTGCGACGCGTCCTCCAAGGGCAGCTTGTGCCTCGGCCCGTGCGCGGTCTTGCGCTTTTGTGTCATGGCCCATCAGGTACAGCGCCCACGCCAGTGTTTGTGCGGTTGTCTCATGCCCTGCGACGATGAATGTCAAAAGATTATCGCGCAATTCGGAGGTGGTCATGGTGCGGCCCGACTTGGGATCTTCGGCGGAGAGCAGCAGGTCCAGCAGGTCGGGCACATCACACGCACCCCGCGCCTGTCTGCGCTCAATCGCAGCATCGGCGGCGGTTTTGGTGGCCTCCAGTTGTTGCATGGCTTCGCGGCGCCCTGGGCGTGGCACCCATGGCGGCGCGCCCAGTAGGTCGAGCATGCTGACGCGGCCTGCCTGCGTGATATAGCCGTCAATGGCATCATGCACGGCTGCGCGGTCCATCATATCGTCGCCGGAAAAGGTCACGTCAGCGATGACATCGAATGTTGTGGTCACCATCTCTTCGGCCAAATCGATGGCCTTTGCGCCTGCGGCAGCGATTCGTGCGCAGGCCTGCTCGGCAGCGTTACTCATCACCGGACCCAAAGCGGTGACCGATCGGTGGGCAAACGCAGGAGCTGTCGCGCGCCGCTGCCAGCGCCAATGCGCTCCTTCGGCAATGAACAGTGAATCCCCAATCGCAGGGCTGAGCAACGTCTTGGTTACGTTCGACTTTGGGTAGTCGTCTAACGCATCGAGCAGTACCCGCTTAATCGCGGCAGGCTCCATAATCATATGCCAGCGCATGAGGGTGCGGCCAGAGACGATGGGTTGCTCCAGCGCTTGGGCTGGAATGGCGAGCAGGATATTGTCGCGCAAATTTGATACGGATTCGAAAAAACCGGGATCATGGTCAATCAGCGGCACACGTACAGGTAGCTCGGGTGCAGACATCGCAGCAGCCTCCTCATTGTTCTGCATGACAGTTAAGGTTGCTGTGGCGGTTTGCCAGTGCAAATCCAAATTAGTGGACCGCATTGCGCCACCCATAAGGTTGCGGTATCGCTATGCCCAAACGAGGAGGACCATTAAATGGTTCGGGTTAAAATGATGCGGAGTGTAGGTGCATTGATGCTGGTGGGCTTTTTGGCCGCCTGTAATGGTGCATGGGATCTGGATGAGAAAGCGGTCCCTTTGGGGGATTTCAGCCTCAAGCATAACATCGTAGTAGCGCCTAAGGTGCAGAAGGTCCCGTTGTGTCGAGGGCTTGAAAAGGACGTATTGACCACGATGCTCAAAGCGGCCGTGGCCGAGCGTTTTGACCGCTACGATGGCGATCGCCTCTATCACTTTGGTATCTCGATTGAGGGCTATTGCCTTGCTCCTCCGGGTATTCCTTTGGTGGCGGCACCGAAATCTGCTATGATCATCCGACTGACAGTCTGGGATGACGCGAAGAAGCAAAAGCTGACGCAAACGGCACACCAGATCACAGTGTTGGAATCGCTGGATCAGGGCCCGATCATCGGCTCCGGCTATACCCAGACTGCCGAAGAGCAGTTCAAGAACCTCAGCCAGAATGGCGTCAAGCAGATCGAGAACTTCCTCGTGCGCGAAAACCGTGAGAAGGGCTGGTTCAACGGATCAGGCACGAGCGGCAAACCTTCTGCAACATCTACTGCGGAAGCCAAAGAGGTGGTGACTACTTCTATCATTGCGGAGTCTGTTGGCGGCGGACGCTGATCCGCATCTTGGCATGAAACTGTAGTTGGGCTGTAAGACCTGCTTGATTTTATCTGCCAGACCAAATATGCGCGCGCCATATACAATATGGGTCCGTACCGTGACCTTGAACATTAAGGAGCCACCACCATGGCAAAGGAAAAGTTTGAACGTAACAAACCGCACGTCAACATCGGCACAATTGGCCACGTT
>RCNE010001961.1_pt1 | contig 11385 bp, 11 predicted proteins | sample 2041361 | NCBI WGS metagenome assembly RCNE01 (sample SAMN09708229, study PRJNA481090) | Marine sediment metagenome, whole genome shotgun sequencing project.
TTAGGGTGTTTTTTCTCTCCCTTTCGGTACATATTCACAGCAAAAAGTGCCATCGCCAAGAACGCCAAGGGCTCCAAAGCGGAAAATATTCCTCCTACAATTAACCAAATTTTATTGACTCCGATGTAATAGTAATGGTGTCCAGTTCCTAAAACTCCCGAGAGAAAGGTTAGCCCTACAATGACGTATAGCCATTTTTCGATGACTTCACGATCTACCCCCGTTAGTTTGATCAAAAGGAAAGAAAGTATACCGCCCATGATCAACTCCCAAACGCCTTCGACCCATAGGTGTACTACCCACCAGCGAAAGAAAGAATCAGTAACTCAAAAGGAAGCATGCCGGGAAGGTATAGTAAGGCCGCGAACAGCAGCCCCATGGTAAGCACCAGAGCCGTTGTCGTTTTTCGTTTTCCCTTATAAAGCGTAACCAAAATTAAGCCGAGGAACAACAAAACGTTGATTACGACCAAATAGTCAAGCTGCCGGGGGATTTCGAGGAATTTTCGGCCTTCCCACCAACCAAAATGAAACCCTATTATTGCTGCAACACCAACTAATGCAAGAGAAATGAGTTGCACATAAGCCAATTTTACGCTGACAAGTTCACGCTGCGCCTCTTCAGGGATAATGTAATACGCCGCTCCCATAAAGCCGGAAAGCAGCCAGACCACCAAAAGATTGGTATGTACCGCTCTAGCCGTATTGAATGGAATAAATTCGTGGAGGCCGTCGAAGCCAATACGGGCAAAGCCCATAATAAAACCATAGGTAATCTGAAGAACTAATAGTAGCATCGACAGGGCAAAAAACCAATAGGCTACTTTTTGTGATTTATATTTCATGATGGTGGTTGTTTTTAGTTTAGTTATTTATTCTTCGTCAGAAATAGGAGCCAATGGATCTTCCCCTTTGGCTAAAGGTGAAACGACACGGTCAAAACCGTTGAGGTCTATTTGACCGATCCACTCAAAAAAGGCGATCATATCAGCGGCCTCTTCTTCAGAAAAGTCATAGGCAACCATTTTTCGACCGTTCGGCTCCCAAGGAATCGGGCTCATAAGAACAGCTTTGACATAGCCTGGACCCCTTCGTTCCAAAACTTTGGTCAGTTCAGGGGCATAATAGGCGCCTTCACCCAAAATGGTATGGCAACCCATGCAATTGTTAGATTCCCAGATTTCCTTTCCTCTTACAACTTGTTCTGTAATGTTTTCATGATTGGTCTGATCTTGTTCTTTACTGAAGGAAAATATGGTCAATCCTATAAAGGCAAGGAAAGTGACCAAGGTACCTCCCAAAAAAAAGGCACGTGCTTGTTTTTTTGATAACATATTGGTTGGGATTATGGTTAATTAATACTAAAAGACCTTTTTATCTTTATTCATACCAAAAATATACCTGTAGTCTGGTGCAGAATATGATTTTTGTCATAAATCACAGAAAACTTGTAGTTATTTTGATATCTGTATCATTGACCTAAACCTACAAGGCAAATTACCGCATAGCTGTTACAGTTAAATTCTCGGCTGCTTGGAATTGCCAAGAAATGTCGCTTCAGGAACTTGGAAATTCTACAATAAATATTTAGGATGAAATCAATTCAAACGCCTGCTTTGCAATTTCTAACTCTTCATTGGTATGAATTACTAAGATTTTAACGTCAGAATTATTGTTTTGAATTTCTTGAATATGCGCTGTACGTTGCATATTCTTTTCAGTATCAATTTGAATTCCGAGGGCATCCATATTTTCACAAACCATGGCACGCATTAGGCTTGAGTTTTCACCAATGCCTGCGGTAAATATTAGGGCATCAACGCCGTTTAGGACTGTTATGTAACTCCCTACGAATTTTTTAATACGATATGCAATCATACCCAATGCCAGTTGACAATCCTTATTTCCTTGGGCTGCTTTTTTTTGGACATCTCTTAAATCTGAATATCCTGTAAGTCCTAAAAGTCCGCTTTGTTTTTGCAATAGCTCATTTACTTCTTGGGATGAAAAACCTAGGCTATCCATCAAATAAAAAATTACAGATTGGTCAATATCACCGCTTCGAGTGCCCATAATGAGTCCGTTGGAAGGACCAAAGCCTAAGGAATGGTCGATACTCTTACCATCCTTTATGGCCGTCATACTACAACCATTTCCCAAATGGATACTTATGATTTTACTAGATGATTTTTTGAGATAAGCGATTGCCTTTTCGGATACATATTTGTGGCTTGTTCCATGAAACCCAAACACTCTAATATGATGTTTGTCAGCAAGTGGTTTAGGCATTGCATACCGATATGCTTTTTCAGGAAGGCTTTGGTGAAAAGCCGTATCAAAAACCGCAACCTGACTAGCATTTTTGAAAATTTCGGCGGCTACTTTAATTCCTGTTGCATTCGCAGGATTATGCAGAGGAGCCAACACAGACAAGCGTTCAATCTCTACTAAAACAGTTTCATCAATTCTGGTCGGTAGGTCAAATCGATTTCCACCATGTACTACACGATGTGCCACTACAGATAGCTCATCCGGAGTTTTCAATACTCCGATTTCATCATCCATTAACCTATCAGTTATTGCCTGTAAACCTTCTTTGTGGTTGGATAATGATTTTACTTCGGACTTAGAAATCCCCTTTGCTTCATAATGAATCTCTGCATTTTCGAGTCCGATACGTTCTACTAAACCTTTACAAATGACAGCTTCAGATGGCAATTCGATAATCTGAAATTTGATAGAAGAACTTCCTGAATTGATGACTAGAATCTGCATAGTCTCTTAACTTTCTTGAGCTTGAATAGCGGTTACAATTACGGTATTAAAAACATCTTCAACTGTACACCCTCTACTTAAATCATTTACGGGTTTATTGAGTCCTTGAAGCATTGGGCCTATGGCTAGTGCCCCTGTTTCTCTTTGTACTGCTTTGTAGGTATTGTTACCTGTATTCAAATCTGGAAATATCAGAACAGATGCCTGTCCCGCCACTTCAGAATCGGGTAATTTACTTTTGCCCACTAATGGGTCAACCGCAGCATCATATTGAATAGGACCTTCTATCTGTAAATTTGGATGTGTATTTTTTACCAATTCTGTCGCCTTTCTAACTTTGTCTACATCTTCACCTTTTCCTGAACTTCCTGAGGAATAGGATAACATGGCAATCTTTGCTTTGATTCCAAATCTTTCCGCTGAGGCGGCTGAAGAAACTGCAATTTCGGCCAATTGTTCTGCTGTAGGGTTTGGATTAATGGCACAATCTCCAAAGACGGAAACTCGATTCTCCAAACACATAAAAAATACGGAGGAAACTACGCCGATCCCGGGTTTGGTCTTTACAAATTGTAAAGCTGGGCGTATCGTATGTTGCGTGGTATGAACTGCTCCTGACACCATGCCATCGGCATGGCCTTGATACACCATCATGGTTCCGAAATAAGAAACATCGAGCATAGTGTCTCTTGCGACATCCATATTAACGCCTTTATGCTTTCGCAACTCACAAAAGGTTTCGGCATAGCTTTCAAAATTTTGAGCAGTTGCTGGGTTAATGATATTCAAGTGAGAAATAGCAATACCTAACTGCATCGCTTTCTTTTCAATTTTTTCTTTATTGCCTAAAAGTGTAATATCTACAATTCCTAAACTACTTAGTTCGCTGGCCGCTTCTAAAATTCTAGCATCTTCGCCTTCTGGCAAAACAATGTGCTTTTTATGTGTTTTAGCTCGTTGTAACAGATTGTATTGAAACATTCTTGGTGTGATACTCCTCGGTTCAAAGGTTTTTAAACGTTCTAGCAATAATTCGCCATTAATGTGTGTATTAAAAAGTGATATTGAAGTTGCAATTTTTTGTTTGCTTTTTGCATAGATTTTTGATTTGATATTACCGACGGAATTGGCAGCGTCAAAAGTGCCTTGCTGCACAGAAATAATGGGAACATGAGTTTCAAAACCTTCTAGCAATTTTAATATTGAAGGTTCAGGAAGAATGCCTCCCGTAAGCACAATACCAGAAACTGCCGGATAGTTATCCGACAGGTTCGCTTGTAAGGCTCCAAGAATAATATCGGACCTATCTCCCGGGGTAATAACTAAACTATTATCCCGAAGATGCGTTAGATAATTATGTAATTGCATAGCACCTACACCAAAACTTCCAGTTTGATTGTCTAAATTTTCTTTCCCAAAAAGAACTTTCCCATCTAGAGATTCTACAATCTCTTGCAACGTAGGATGCGACAAGTTCTTGACTCTTGGAACTGTAAATGCAATTGTTTTGTCCTTTAATTCCGACTCAAGCCGTTTGTTAACCAAATTAGAATTTTCAGGACGGACTTTATTAGCTACGACTCCCAAAATTTCAATCCCCTTTTGGATATACGTATTTACAGCAGATTCGAGATTGCCACAAAATTCTTCGAGATCTTTTCCTTGGGCATTGTCTATTAAAATAGCAGGAATACCAAGGTTCTTCGCGATATCAATATTCAAATCAAATTCAATAATGCTTCCATCGCTGGAGAAATCACTTCCTTCCACCAGAATAAAATCGAAACGCTCTTCTAGCTGTTTGTACTTGGCAATAATAGTATCAAGAATATCACCTTGCCCTCCATCGTTAAACATATCAACCACCTGGCTTTGGGTTAACGCATACGCATCTTCTGGTATAATATCCAAGTTAAAATGAGAGACTATGGTGTTAATATGATTGTCTATCTCTCCTTCCTTGACATCATCAATCACAGGTCTGAAGTAACCTACTTTGGCCATCTTACCAAGCAAGAGTTGCATCAAACCTAAAACAACTAAAGATTTGCCGCTATGAGATTCTAAAGTTGCAATGTAGAGGGCTTTTGTCATAATTTAAAACTAGTATTTTGAACTAATAAAGATATGATTTTTGCTCCTTTGAACTATAATTGAAAATTGAATTCTAAAAATCTTTTCTTTTAGATTTAAAGATTAATCGTAAAATGGGTAGAACTGTCCAAAGTATCAACATCAGCATTGAAATGATAAGCCCTTGATTAGTTCCAAAGAATTGCTTGAATACCGCTCCCGTATATCCCAGCAAAGCTGAAATATCTAGTTTTAAAAGAATCAAGGTTCGTGATAAATCTATGGGGTTTAACATGGTCGCGGCAAGCGAAAAACTATCCAACGGGTATTCTTTAAAAACAATCAAGGACATTAAAAAGAGTCCGTCATATATGACTGCTAAGAATAACCAGAGCAGTACCGCATATCCAAATCCTTTAATTTTATTTTCGTTGGAGAGTGCAATGTTAAAAGACAAGGCCGTAAATATCATAGTCAAGAAAGCCCCGGTTACCAAGAGTAACGAAAAATCAAAAATGGCGTTGCTTTTAAAAAGTCCATAGAGTACAAAAGGAATGCCTAAGCCTAATACTAAACTCAATGTCAAAGAACCTGCTACACCCAAATATTGACCTAAGAAAATAGTTGAGCGCTTGATAGGCTGTGCCAGCAAAAGCTCTGTAAATTCCTTGGAGTTATAGAAATACATAACCCCGAAAATAGTTCCGATGAGTGGGACTAGTACAATGATAATATTCATTAAGGTAATGACCGCTTTTGAAACGTCATTGTTCAAGAAGAGCAGTACAAACCCTAATATGAGATAGAACAAAAAGTAAACATAGCTCCATCGGCTACGAATAAGGTCGTAAAAACTATATTTCAGTATTTTAAACATCAGTTTGTGTTATTGCAATAGCCGCTATGGCATGTTCTAGGTTAGTTTGTTGAGTCTTTGCCTTTAATTCCTCTATACTACCTTTGAAATAGATTTTTCCTTCTAACAAATACACAATAACATCCGCTACCTCAGCAACAAATTGCATGATATGAGAGGTAATTAAGATAGTCTTTCCATCCGCTTTTTCTTTCTGTATTAACTCTTTCAATCGTATTAGCGAGGCAGGGTCTAAACCCGTTGTAGGTTCATCCAAAATAAGCAAAGGACTGTCGAACATAAAGGCTAAAACGAGGTTTACCTTCTGCTTTGTTCCACCCGAAAGTGTAACTAGCTTTTTATCTAAAAAGGAGTCCAATTGAAATAGTTCAATCAATTGCTCTTCCCTGCTTGGCATTTGACGAAGATCCTTAATCATGCGAATTAATTCCTTCACCCTTAGATTTCCAGGAAAGTTTGCTATCTGTGGTAGGTAATCGATTTCTTTGCGGTATTTCCAGTTTTTCTTTATGGAAGTTCCCCCAACTGAAATGTTGCCTTTATTTGGCACAACCATACCCAAAATACTCTTAATCAATGTTGTTTTACCTGAGCCATTAGGACCCAAAACGGCAAAGATTCCGCCTTTTTCTATTTCTAGGTCAAGACCAGAAAGCACTTGGCTCTTTCCGAATTTTTTATGTAGGTTTTCTACTTGAATCATTTGTTTTTATTTGAACTGAATACTGCTGCCAACTGTTTTAGCCTTCTTTATCAATGTAACCTTTCGTTTTCCTAGGTTTACCCCTCCGCTTGAAAATAAGGGGAGGAGCTTTTTACCTTACTTTAAATATCACTTTTTATTTTATCGAAATCACTAATCACTTTTTGATGCAAATTGCGACTGCTTACTGCCAACTTTACGCATCAGCGGATTAGCATCTAATAAATTATCAGGTGTAAAAACCGGAGATACTTTTTCTGAAAAATCAATGATATCCATAAACAAACTACGCAAAAGCACAATCGTTTCAGGTGTTTTATTGACGATATATGAAAACAACTTTACAGGGCGATACGGTACATCACCTACTCCATTTTTATCAAGGTCGTATCCCGTATAATCACTCCAATAGTTTTGGTTGAATACATTATCATTCAACCTGCTATTATAGGAAATATCGAATGAATTATATAAAAAATTGTTTTTGGTGATTATATTGGTATAACAAGCACCACGGACTTTTATAGCCCAGCCGTTTTTTATAAAATTGTTATTCTTGTAAGTGATGCGGTTAGAACCTTCAATGCTGATACCAACGGTATTTTCTTCAAAGGTGTTTCCACTAATTTCAGCATCGTTTATCTCTTTCAGTAGCATTCCGAAAGCCGCAGTACCCCAATTTTTACGAAACGTATTTCCAATCATTTTTATTCGCTTAGAAAACATCACAGCTACCCCCGCCCCATTGTTCTCAAAAACATTATTGGTATATAGATCATCATTGGAGAACATAAAATGGAGACCGTAACGTAGGTTGTCTGTACTTTTATTATCCTTTATAGTAATGTTATCAGAAAACTCCAGATAAATACCATCACGCACATGTTGAACAATATTTTTTTCTACCACGACATTTTTAGAATACCAAAGTTGAATTCCATTTCCTGAATTATATTCGTCTACTGCATCACCGATAATTTTGTTATGGTACACTTTGCCATTATTTGATTTTTCTAAATAAATTCCAAAGAAAAGTTTTTCAAGAACTACATTTTGAATCAAGAAATTTTCACTAGTTACAACTCGAATTGCTGCATAATCTGAAGTATAACTCGTACCAACGTTGATAATGAATAATCCATCTATCGTAACATTGTCAGATACGATTCTGATTATTTCACCCTGATCTTCCCCATCAATTACAGGGTAGTTTTCACCTAGTAAGGTCAAAGGTTTATCAATAAGAATATTAAACTCTTTATAAGTTCCTTTTTTTATTAAAAGCGTATCAAAATCTGCAGCAATATGTACACCTTCAGATACCGATTTTACTTCACAATCAGAACAGATCGTAATTGTTTTTGCATAAAGAGAAGTCTTCGTAAATAGAAGAATAATCAAAAAAGCCCAAAACTGGTATCGCATTATCGGATAATAAGAAATTTAGAATTTTCTTTGCCCTTTACCCAATGCTCCGTCTGTTTAGGAAAGCTGAAACGTTGGTGTTTTGTTAAGTGATATGGCTCGTCGTTAATATGAAATATAATATCGCCTTCTAAAACAATGAGCTGAGCATCAGTAGGAGAGCTGTGCGTTGGAAAAACAGCGTCTTTTTCAAGACTAATACTCAAAATTTCATACTTAGGGGTTTCTACCACAATTTGAACCTGTAATTTCTCGTATTCTTGGTCCGCAATTTGATTGCTAATTTTATACATTTTTTATCCTTTAGGTTTTCTGATTTTTCCTGTGATATCATTGATATTCATTCGATATACAATGGGCATTTCTCTTTCTTGTAACCTGCTTGAAAAGTCACCAATAAACTTGGGTTTTTCATCATTTATTCTCTCTACAGCACTTTGTACACCCTGTGCAAACTTGTGTAGGTATTTTTTAGCCGCACTCCCTTCGAGTTCTTCAAAAGTGCCATGCACTTGAATGGAAGTCCAATCTTGAATGGTCTTCATCTGCTCTACTTGTAACACAATATGCTCGTGTCGGCGCATAGCATCTATTTTATGTCCGTTGGTTGAATAACTGAGAATACATTTATTCTCTGCGTCGTAAAAATATGTGATTGGTATTACAAAAGGGGTTTTTCCTGAAATGTAACCTAGATGTCCTAGATAGTTATTGCCAAGAATTTTCAGACATTTTTCTAGCTCTAAGTCTTTAATCATCTCCTTTATATTTTAGTTACTTGAATTTTGCTTGGAGCTTTTCCCAATTTAAGAGATCTCCGCCATTTTCCCTTTGCGCATATTCTGCAGCTTCTAAACTGCCAAATGCGCTTAGGAATTCTCCCATTGGGCTAGGTATATTTTTACTAATTAAATAGATCCCTTTTGTAGCATCAATAGTTTCCCCTGGTGTGCTATAGTCGTTCACTAAAAACTTCGCTACCGTTGTTGGGTCAATCTCTTTCAAATGATTCAACATACACTCAGAGGCGTCAAAGGAATATGTTCTTCCTTTTTTGGTTATAAACTGTGCGGCATGTTGCTGGTCTACAATGGTCATACTGCAGAAATGGCATCCATCCGAGCCGTATACAAGTGCCTTTGGGCTGGTATTGCATCCTAAAAGGAGGAAAACAAAAACAACAGCAACACTTGAATATTTCCTCATGATGCTGAAAGTTTATTGATTGTTCCAACTTCGGTGGATGCTCTGTTTTTCCATCCAACGAAAAAAGCAACAAGGGTTAACATCATACCAACAAACATAAGCCAAGCGCCTGTTGATGGTAATGAAGTAACCTGAAAATTTAGCATATCGGCCTTACCAAAAAGTGGCGGGCTATACGTCATGGGTGTGCCATCGAGGTTGCTGAGTTTCATAATCGCATTAGGGTCTAAGTTTGTTCCGTAATCTACCATCCAAGCATTAAAATCGTACATGCCTAAAACACCAAGAATACTCATTAGAATAAACCATCCTAAAAACCATTTGTAGCTCACTTTTTCAAAGTAGCCTAAAAGGCCTATTACAAAACCTAATGCAATCATACCTCCTACTACCAAAGGAAAGGTGCTAAACTCCCACATATCTTCTGGTTTGGGTAATGTACGCATGCCTATGTAGTGATTCAGCCCATCTATATTCTGTAAATCGAACTCATTCATATCACGTAGACCATCTATATGAATGTTCATACCCAAAGGGTCTGGGTACTGTGGCGCACCCAACATAATGTTCCATAGCGGGAAAGAAAATAATCCCAACAAGAACAAAGAACCTATTATCATTATGATACTTGCTTTTTTCATTTTCAATGGTTTTGAATTGCAAACAAAGTGATATTTAATTTTCTAAAGTAGTTTTTTATTTCTAAAAAAGCGGACAGGTCTAAGACACAGCCCGCTTTTCGTTTTAAAACAATCACTAAAAAACTCTTTTTACTCCCCTCCTAAACTATAAGTAAGAGGTACGTTAGACCCTGCTGGGGAAACGCGAACATACCCTTGCATTTCTTGATGTAATGCTGAGCAGAAATCTGTACAATAAAATGGCCAAACTCCAACTTTTTTAGGCTCCCAGAGCGATGTTTTGGTCTGTCCTGGCATAATCAACAACTCGGAAGTATTCTGGCCTATCATCGCAAAACCATGCGGTACATCAAAATCTTGCTCGTGGTTCGTAATGTGGAAGTACACCTTGTCACCTACCTTGACACCCTCAATATTGTCAGGGGTAAAGTGACTTCGAATTGTGGACATGTATACATGAACTTCGTTACCATCTCGCTCGACTCTGGCATCGGCCGGAGTCAATACGGCATAGGGGTGCTTGTTTTCGTCCAAGCGATAGATTTTTTTCGCTTTCGGAGCCAATAATTCAGCTGGGATACCTGCTGCATAGTGAGGTTCGCCATGCGTTGGAAAATCATAAAGCAGCTCCATCTTATCACCAGAAATATCATAAAGCTGTGCTGAATGTTCCATTTCAGGGCCAACGGGCAGATACCTATCTTTTGTAATCTTGTTCATAGCCACTACATATTTTCCGAATGGTTTTGCGGAATTACCGCCTGGAATCATCAAGTGACCTACCGAATAGAATGTAGGTTGCCTATCTAATACTTCCCAAGTACCTAATTTCCATTTTACAACCTCCGAAGAAATAAAGAAGGTGGTGTATGCATTTCCTTTTCCGTCAAACTCTGTATGCAAAGGGCCTAATCCGCCACTTTTTACGACTCCTGCTAAAACATCTTCAAATTTTAAAATCGGAATTCCATAGGCTTCCCCATCAAACTTTTCCCCCTCGATAGCAGCAATCATTTTATCAAAAGAATGAACTGTCAAATCAGCGGATAATTTTCCGTTACCAATAATGTATTGACCACTTGGATCAACATCACAACCGTGAGGCGATTTTGGTGTTGGTAAAAAGAAGACAGCTCCGGGTACATCAAGTGGGTTTACGGTCAATACTTCTTTTTTCATGGTAGAAGTAGCGGTATGTGTATGCTCGTCATACACATTGTGCGCATATTCGGCTGGCATCATGGTACCGCCGCCGTTTTTTACATATTCTTCTACTTTCTTCCAGTTTATTGCAGCGATAAAATCTTTATCATTCTGGGAAGAATTTACTTCCATCAATGAATTAGCTTCTTCTGTATTATAGGTAGTGAAGAAGAACCAACCATGAGATTTTCCACGACCTGGATGCGAAAGGTCATAGTTAAACCCCGGCATAGTCAATTGAAATTCAAGATTCAATCTACCATTGTCAGGAGCTACGCTAATAAATGACAAGGATCCTTTAAAGTTGCCTTTATATTCATTGATAGGCATATCTTTTTGAGGAACAGGAACTGAAAAACGCGTTCCAGCAACTACGTACTCTGTGTTTTCAGTTACGAACGAAGAACTGTGGTTACCCGCACTATTGGGCAATTCAATGATTTCTTCGGTTTCAAAAGTGCTTAAACTTATCCTAGCAATACG
>RCNE010001885.1_pt1 | contig 11384 bp, 15 predicted proteins | sample 2041361 | NCBI WGS metagenome assembly RCNE01 (sample SAMN09708229, study PRJNA481090) | Marine sediment metagenome, whole genome shotgun sequencing project.
CATATAACTCATCGAAACTGTGCTGGCAATGGCTATTGGAATATCAAAAACATGCATTACAATGAGTTTCGAGTCAAATTTTTTGGCTAATAAAAATGCCCATCGCAATGCGGCGACAGCGTTTTCCGAGTAGTCGGTAGCATAAAGAATTGTATTCATTACTTGGTATTTATATTGCTGAGATGAAGCTAACGAAAATGGTTTGTTTTAAAAATGACCAATGTCATGGTACTATGTCAAGGCACATGATTTTAGTCATTTTAAATGATACACTTGTCCACTAAATTTATAGTCAATAACTCTTTAAACATATGCCATGAGTGATACAAAATATAGTCAAGAAATCGATTTTTTAAAGAATGGTCCTTGGGATGAACTCTATGTATTAAACGAACATTGGAAATCGGATATTGAATTTTATAGGGATGACCTGCGCTTTTTACATCATCTAATAGAAAAATACATTATCTGGATTACCAAACAGGAGAATTTAGAAATGGTAAAGAAGCTAAAAACAGGATTGTACGATATGAACACCAAAAGTAAAGATTTACTTGAAAAAGTCAGCAAACACGGTATGCAACTCGGGTATTTAGTAGAAGATTCTAGCAAGGTCGATGCTGGTATTATCAAAACAGAACTCGAACATCTGGAAGAAGAAATTTCCCAATTTGTAAAATCATTTCGGGAAAATAGGAGGGAAGTATTTCGTATAACGGAGTACGCTATTGACAGCGAGCAACTGGTAAATGTGTTTGACACTTGAAAATGGAAATCATGAACGATTCACGGCGTATACTTACTGATATTGCAAGGCTGACAAGCAACATCGAGAACAACTATCCAGAACTGTACAGATTCTTGGATGAGAGCCCAACGACAATTCCGTCTTATACTCATCCGCTTTTGGACCAAGAAACCTTAGAGGAGTATCTAGGGGATTTAAAAGAACTCTTAAGGCATCATATAAAGACCCATAATACCTAAGCTATGAAAAGGTTCAAAAAACTATTCCTGACTTTGCTCGCCATGCTATTTGTGTTCTTTGTTTTTCTGTTGTGGTATCAGAACAGGTATTCTATGGACGAGGTGAAAGCCTATGACATGAATGTCCCAAGTTTTGAAAAGAAATTGTTGATTGCAACGCAAGGGAGCGAGTTTAAAAATATAGTGACCGAAGGAGTCGTAAATTACTTCGAAAACGATTCCGTTTACGTAAATGTAATCGATGTCTCTTTGCTTGCTACTATCGAACCAAAAGACTATAATGGTATCGTGGTCATCCACACTTGGGAAAACTGGAAACCTCCCGTTGTTGTAAAAAGCTTTATAGAACGTACCAAAATAGATAAAGCTAAAATTGTAGTATTGACTACCTCCGGTGAAGGTACTTACAAAATGGAGAACGTGGATGCTATTGTAGGAGAGTCGAAGTTAGATGAAACCCCTCTTTTTGTGGATAGCATTTTAACTCGATTAAAACCATTGCTCAAAAAATAAGAAAAAGTTATGTTCACTTTTAAGCATTTCAACATCGCCGATTGGTTCTCTTTTTATCGTATCGCGGCGGTACCACTTTTACTGGCCTTGATCTGGCTAGGTGAACGTGAATGGTTTACTTGGTTTTTGCTGATTAGTTATAGTACCGATGCCATTGATGGTTTTTTGGCCAGAAGACTTAAAATCACTAGTGCCAGAGGATCGCAATTGGATTCAGTTGGAGATCAGATAACACTTATAATGGGACTCATTGGACTATGGATATTTGAAAATGAATTTATACTGACGAACTATAAACTGATATTACTGGCTTTTGTTCCTTATCTGATACAGATGGGAATCGCATTCAATAAATATGGAAAGGCAACCGCATTTCATACATATCTAGCCAAATCTTCGGCAGTTGTGCAAGGTGTATTTATACTATGGCTGCTATTTTTTGGCCCTGTTTACTGGTTATTCTACTTTATGGTAATTATTGGGGTTTTAGAAACTATAGAAGAGATTACCCTAATATTTATATACGATGAATGGGTCGAAGATGTGAAGGGTATTTATTGGGCGTTGAAGGATAAAAGGAGAGCAAAGAAACCGATTTAAGCAATTTATTATCAAAAAGATAAATCATTTAAGAATTTAAATCGCTTTGTTTTATGGAAACCAGCGAAATCACAAACTGGCTTTTAGAAGAAGATGTTTCCCTACAATATCAAGTATATCGTGATTTACTTTCTACAAAACGTAAAGATTTACAGGATAGAATCGCCCAAGAAGGTTGGGGTGCAAACTTCTTATTAAAACGAAATTCTGATGGTCATTGGGGAAGGCAATTTTATCAACCAAAATGGACATCTTCTCACTACACCCTACTCGAGCTGCGGGGCCTTTGTATTTCACCAGATAATGTATTGATCAAAGAATCTATAGCTATAGTTTTGAAGACCTGTAAAACTGAGGATGGAGGTATACTTCTCCTAAGAGCAAAAAAAAGCGATGTTTGCGTAAACGGTATGTTTTTGAACTATGCAAGTTATTTTCGAGCTGATGAAATTGCCCTTCAATCCGTTATAGATATGCTTTTAAAAGAACATATGCCAGATGGCGGTTTCAATTGTAGGTCAAATAGATCGAAAGTGGTTCATAGTTCATTTCATAGCACGCTATCGGTCCTAGAAGGGTTAACCGAATATGTCAAAAATGGATATGCTTATCGTATACGGGAAGTTAAAAATGCCATTAAGACTTCCAAAGAATTCATTTTGCTACACCAGCTTTTCATCTCAGATAAGACGGGAAAGATTATCAACAAAGATTTTTTGAGATTTTCATATCCACGACGATGGTGCTATGACATCTTGAGTGCTCTCGATTATTTTCAATATTCGGAAACCATATGGGATGACCGTATGCAAACCGCTATCGATTATCTGCTAAAGAAAAGAAATAAAGAGGGTACATGGAACTTACGTGCTAAATATCCTGGACAAACTCATTTTGATATGGAAAAAGCTGGTAAGCCTAGTCGATGGAATACGTTACGGGCGTTACGGGTATTTAGGAAATACGGAATACACGATTAAATAGTGACAATGTGTGATATAAGCGATTTAACACAATATCTTCAAGGCGGCGATTTATGTTCTATCGTAAATGTGGAAGGATTGGTTCCGCTTATAAAAACCCAAAGCGATTTTGATACTTTATTCCGTTATCTACATTCAGATGACCGTTTGATTGCTATGCGGGAGGCGGACTCTGGAGAGAAAATAAGTAGGAAACGAATCGACCTTCTGCAAAATCATAAAAAAGAGCTCATGGTCTTTATGCAAACTGCTGACGACAAAGAATTTAAATGGCATTTGGCTCAATTGGCTTCCCGATTGGTTCTGTCCGATATGGAAATCGAAAAAGTATGGACGGTACGTTCTAATTGGACGAAAAATGAAAAGGAAAGCAAGATTGTAAGGGTCAATGCTCTACAAAGTTTGTATGACCTATCGCAAAGTCATATCCATCTAAAAAATGATTTTAAGAGGATAGTCCATGAAGTAGAACTGGAAAATATTCCATCGCTAAATGCGAGAACAAGGAAATTAAAATGATTGTAAAAAATACTAACATAGTCGTGCTCGTTTCAGGCCTTCCTGGTTCAGGCAAAAGCTATTTTGCAGAGAGACTTGCCAAAATGCTCGATGCAGATTACATCAACAGCGACCGTTTGCGGAAAGAACTGTTTCCGAAACGAACCTATTCCGATTTGGAAAAAGCAGCGGTCTATGATACAATGTTAAAAAAAATGAAAGAGACTATCGTCGAAGAAAAGAATTTGGTAATGGATGCCACTTTCCATAAAAAGGAAACTCGGAAACTGTTTACAAAGAATGCTAAGGATAAAATCCATTTTATCGAGGTTTGGGCAGATGAGGCGATTATCAAAGAACGGTTAAATATAAGTCGACCTTTTAGTGAAGCGGACTATGAAATACATCAATTGATTCAGCAACAATGGGAACCCTTAACAGAACCCCATTTATTACTTGAATCCACAAACGAAAATATTGACAACATGATACAAAAGGCTACCAAATATCTGAGGTATGACTAGGGAAGAAATCGATAGGCTACTTTCCCAAGGAGAATTTCCGGAAGCCACCCATGAGCGGAATCTTGTTGAGACCCATATCTCATGGGTCATTCTCTGTGACGAATTCGTATATAAAATCAAAAAACCAATCCAATATTCCTTTCTCGATTTTTCCACTTTAAAACTGCGCAGACATTTTTGCGAAAGGGAATTGGAACTGAACCAAAGATTTTCCAGGGATATTTATCTTGAAGTTCTGCCGATATATGAACTACAGGGCGATTTCATTATAGACGGGAACGAGGGAACAATTATCGATTATTCTTTGAAGATGCGTAAACTGGACCCCGAAAAGCAAATGGATGTATTGGTATCTTACAAAAAGGTAAGCAAATCAAATATCAAAGATTTGGCAAAAAGTATAGCGGAATTTCATAAAAATACAGCAATTGTTTATAAGAAGAATGTCCTTGATATAAAGGGGAAATTCAACAATCTAGGTTTGGAAAGGGATTTTCTTTCAGAGCAACTTGACCCAAAATTCGGTTACCGTATCGACAATGCCATAAAGACTTCTGATACATTTTTAAGTAAAAATGAAGATTTGCTCAGTAATAGGTTACACTCTGGTTTTTTTAGGGATTGCCACGGCGACCTTCATACACGAAATATTTTTCTGCTACCCGAACCCCTGCCCTTCGATTGTATAGAATTCAACGATGATTATCGTCAAATCGATGTATTGAACGAAGTTGCTTTTCTGTGTATGGATCTCGATGCCTTGGACAGAAAAGATCTGTCCTCTGAGTTTATCGAGCAGTACAATCGTCTTTTTCCTGCAATGCGCAACGAAGAAGAACATAACCTTTTTACATACTACAAATGCTACCGCGCCAATGTGCGCGCCAAGGTCAATAGTCTCCGGGCGAAGAGTGCCGCTAACGATAGCGACAGAAAGAAAGCAATTTCCGAGTCCAAGAAATATATAGTGTTGATGGAAAATTATATCAAATCGCTTGATGTATCCTAAACAATACATAGAATCATTATGTAGAGCTAAGCTCCGATCGAGTAGTTCTTAACTGTTCAAAAACAATTAAGCTTAAAAATTCCCAATGATATGATTTTTATCATTTTGAACAGCCGCTCTTTCCTTTAATTTAGAATGAATATTCAATTCGGGATACGAAGATTTCCGTCTTGGGAATGACGTTAAATACTTTAATTATGAAAAAAAACATGGGAACCGCAGATCAGGTCATAAGAACGATGGCCGCTGTGATAATCGCTTTACTTTATTATTATAATGTAATCTCGGGAGCTTTGGGCATTGTGCTTCTTGTATTGGCAGGTGTATTCTTACTGACAAGTTTCGTAAGCTTTTGTCCACTCTATTCCCCTTTTGGCCTATCTACCTGCTCAACGAAAAGAAAGTAGTCGGCTTAGATTCTAAACTTTATTTATAAGCGCGATGAAAACAAAAACGAAACGAATAATTGCAATCGTCTCATTATTCTTCCTCGGATTTTGGGCACTTCTAGGAAGTGGCGCATTACTAGCAGACCCGACAGGGGTATTGTTGCAAATTCCCTTGAAATATTTGAAAGAAACTTCTTTTGAAGATTACTTGATTCCTGCAATCGTTTTATTTCTGACTGTGGGCATTTCAAGTATTCTCATTGCCACAACTGTTATACGAAAGATTAAAAATTATCCTTTTTTCTTAATGGTTCAAGGTACAGTACTGATATTCTGGCTTACCGCACAACTGTTCCTTAATATAGATTTCTATGCGCATTACCTACATATTCCATTTTATCTGATTGGTATTTTACTTCTCGCTCTTGGATTGATAATAAAAGATGAGCAAAATAGAATATAACATACAGGAAAATTCAATTTAAAGCGCATTGAATAGAATATTCCCTAAAAAAACAAATGAAGATGAAAACAAATAAAAGGGGCATGAGGCAAATAAAATGCCTGAAAAAGCAATTCTAGAACAACGTATCGAATGGCATTTAGAACATACAAAAAATTGTAAATGCAGACCTATTCTTGAAAAACTAAAATTGGAAATAGAAAAAAGAAACATGTCGTAAAATTATCATTTGATGAAGAATAAAGAACCGTTTATTATCAAGAGCATCCATAATTTGATATGGCCGTTCTTGGGTTTTTTTTGCTATAGAAGGAGAATGATTGTAAGAAACCAAAAACACTTTACTGACTTTTGTCATGGTTAAACCAACAGTTATCCACTACTTTTAACCGTAACATAACTAACTCTAAGCTGCTGAACCATGCAAAAATATACTCTTAATTTGGCCAATATTTTTCACCTGCTTTTTATCGTAACAGCGATTATAGGTATTCTTGTTGTCGGAAAGGTGGTTATCGCCCCATTGGTATTTAGTTTTTTTTTGCCCTGATGTTAAAGCCCATCGTGGCTTTTTTCGAACGAAAGTTGCGTAATCGTATCTTATCGATATTTACGGCATACATCGTAGCGGTAATTCCGTTATTTGCTCTGCTGCTGTTCTTTATGAACCAGTCGCGCATATTGTTCGGGGATCTACCTTCAGTACGGGGCAGATTGAACGAAATTATGACTTTGACCTTTGATTGGTTCGATGAAAAATTCCGATTGGATGCCGATGTGACCTCTCAATGGATTTCCGATAATATTCTTGCCGCTTCGGATGTTCCCATTGATTTGATACAAAATAGTCTTCAATCTACTGGTTACCTAATGGCCAATATCGTTATGGTCATTATGATTACCTTTTTTATGCTGCTATACCGAACGGCTTTTAAAAACTTTTTTCTTGCCCAAATAAAATCAGATGCCAGAGAAAGGGTGGAGGAGGTATTGCATAAAATCCAGAACCTTACCAATCGCTATATGATTGGACAGGGCATCGTCATCGTAATCCTAGGTCTATTAATCGGTTCGTGTCTTTGGTTGATTGGGGTGCCTTATCCTTTCTTTTGGGGGTTCTTGGCAGGCTTTCTTGAAATCATACCCTATGTAGGCACGTCTATCGGGGGAATTTTGCCCGTTTTTTATATGCTGATGGTATCCGATACAGTGTGGCAACCTTTGGCAATTATTGTTCTTTACATTATCGTACAGCAAATCGAGGGCAATATTATTTCCCCAAATATTATGGGACCTAGCATCAAGATCAACCCTATGTTCATCATTCTCGGTCTTTTTATCGGTGGGATTTTATGGGGAATTTCGGGGATGATACTTGCGCTACCAATTTTGGCCGTATCCAAAGAAATATTTAGGAGTTTCAATGTTACCGAACCTTTAAGCTATCTAATGGAAAACGGACTTTCCCGAAAGAGGGATATTTTCTTGGAACGGTTCGATAGTGATAAAAACCGTTTGTTTTATCTGTTTTTTGAGGAAAGGAAAGAGTAGTACTATTTTTCTCTTGTAAATAGAATTCTAATTCACAATTATTTTTGAGCTAGGTTTATTAAGTAAAGTATAATCAATAGGGAATCATTTACTTATACCTTTAAAATGTACTTTTCAAAAAGGATTTTCAAAACATTCTATTTTTAGCCTTCATATCTCAACCCCTTTCAAGAGATAAAAGAATCAAGGTATTTCCTTGTTTTCCTTTTCCTGTTCTTTTTCTTGCTTTTTGAAATAACCACGAGTAAGAAAATTGTGTTTTAGAGCCTCCATATTCTCATTAAATCGTTCTGTACCCTGTTCAATGTTGCGCATGGTTCTGTCCAATTGATTGACCAAAACGGTATCTTTTGACAGGTAGTTTATGGCACCATTTCCCTCTTTTATTCCTCCAATAATTGTTGTTAGGTCTTGAGTCATTTTTTCTATTTCGCTACTAGAGGTTTCCAGATTTCGTATAACATTTTTCATCCTTCCCCCTGAAACGGTATCGCTAAGTAAAACACCGGCGGCACTTTTCTCAAAATTTATGCCCTTTACCATTTTGTTCAAATCTCCCATGGTAGCATTTGTGCGATTGCTCGTGTATTTAAGGTTTGTAATTGTTTGTTGTAAGTCGTTAGCCAAGGTGCTGTCAACAAGTAATCTACCTAACGTTCCCTTGCCTTGCGTTAGGGCTTGAGATACTTTTAATAAATCAGCCGTTAGTAATGCGGCATTTTCATTAGTGGTATTTAAAGTATTCATCATGTCTTGGGTCGCTACTTTGCTATAGGATTGTAGCTCATCACCTGGTTTAATCAACTTTGTATTGCCTGCTCCAGGAACAATGTTAATCAACATGCTACCCACCAGTCCGTCGGAACCGATACTGGCAATGGCATCTTTTTTAATATACTCTTGCATTTTTTCTTCAATAATCATATGTACTCTGATTGTTGTATCATTGATCATTTCGATTTTCTTGACTGTGCCCACGTTGATACCTGAAAAGCGAACATTGTTGCCGTTTTGGAGTCCACTCGCATTTTTGAAAGTCGCGGTTATGTCAAAGGTGCTTCCGAACATATTTTGCCGATTACCTATGAGATAGGCAGCCAGAAGCAGCAATACCGTTCCTATGACTACAAAAATCCCTAATCTTAAATTTTCCAAAGTTGTCTTTGCCATAATCTTATTTTTTAAAAAACGCGTCTACTTTTGGATCGGTGGATGCCGATAATTCGGCATAGGAACCTTCGGCATAATTGATGCCATCCACCAAAAGAATCATTCGTTCTGAAATGACCCGTGCACAATCCACATCATGGGTGATAATTAGTGATGAGGTATTGTATTTTTTCTGAATAGTACGCATGAGTTCAATGATTTCCTTCGCGGTAATGGGGTCGAGTCCACTAGTAGGCTCATCGTACAAAATAATTTTAGGTTTCAAAATAAGTGTTCGCGCCAATGCAATCCGCCTTTTCATGCCACCTGAAAGTTCTGATGGCATTAAATCCATTGTGTGGGCGAGTCCAACATTTTCCAGTGCTTCCAACACAAGGGGAGTCGTATCTTGAACCACACCCAATTTCTCTTTGTGCCTTCGCATGGGAAATTCGAGGTTCTCACGAACAGTCATTGAATCATACAAGGCGCTTCCTTGAAATAGAAAGCCGATATCAGAGCGTAATTCGTCCAAAATTTGGCGGTCTAAGGTCGCTATTTCCTTTTCCATAACTTCGATATACCCACTATCGGGAGCTATAAGACCCACCAGACATTTGATCATGACCGATTTACCAGAACCTGATTTGCCCATGACGACAAGGTTTTCCCCTTCATACAGTTCCATATGGAATCCATTCAAAACATGGTTCTCACTAAAACTTTTGTGAACATCTCGAATACGGATGACCGCCTTTCTTTCTTCTGTATGATCAGATTTGAATACATCATTCTTATAAGTAAACTGTTCGTTCGTCATAATTCATAAAAAATATCGGAAACAAAAACTGCTATGAAATCCACTACAAAGACCAATAGCGAGGCCATGACCACGGCAGTATTAGCTGCTACACCAACTCCTGCCGTTCCTTTTTTACTATAATAGCCCTTAAAGCACCCCACTAAGCCGATGACAAATCCGAAAAAAAATGATTTTATCGTTGCCGGTACCATATCACCAAAACTTAATGCGTCAAAAACAATATTAAAATAGAGTTGAAAAGACACATCCCCTTTCAAATTTTCCACTAAGGCCGAACCGTATAAGGCAATTAAATCGCCAAAAATAACCAACAAAGGAAGCATTAATGTTGTTGCCATAATGCGGGTCACGACCAAATATTTAAAGGGGTTTGTACCCGAAACCTCCATGGCATCGATTTGTTCGGTTACCCGCATAGATCCTAATTCGGCACCTATTCCTGATGCAATACGCCCTGCGCAAATGAGTGCGGTGATTACTGGTCCAATTTCCCTGACTATGGAAATACCGGTCATATTGGGCATCCAAGAAACCGCGCCGAATTGGATTAGGGTAGGGCGAGATTGCAAGGTCATAACTAGACCTATAATAAATCCTGTTACGCCAACTAGAACCAAGGAACGGTTACCCATTTGATAACATTGCCGCAATAGTTCCTTGAACTCAAAAGGCGGGTTGAAAACGGCTTTGAAAAATCGGCCTGCGAAATAGGACAGTTCTCCGATTTGGATAAAGAATTGCTTTATCCGCCCGACCATTTTCGATTTTAGCAGCATGGCTGTTTCTATATCAGACATATTCAAATATAGTATAGGTATAAAAGGTTGGGAATGATAAATATCATAAGGTATATATGATATATATCATCAGTATAAGCTCGTATGGGATATTTAAATCAGGAGAACGTTTTGAAAACTCTTACGATTTAGTATCCAGCAATTAAAACCACTCAGCACATTCCAAGTCATTTTGTTGCTCCTCGTTTTGGGGAACGAGCTTCATTCGAATAGGTCTTGAACAAGATGCTGAAACTTTAGATTCCCACTTTATTTCTCCATCCGAAAAAGGCAAGAACGTTACGTTCCCAATATAAAGTTTCAGCATCACGTTCGCTTCATAGGAAAATTGTATTTCAATTTGTTCCACGTCCTATGATTTTTTATTTCACAAGGGATTTGGACCTACTTCCGAACTTCCACCATCTCCTTTTTTTGACAGCAAAATAACAACATTCAATCTTGTACAACGGCATAAAGCCGCTACGCTTTTTATACGCCTTATCAAGATAAAATATTGAAAGAGTCAAAGCAACCAAAAAAAAAGTATCAGCGAAGGCGCTATGGGAAGTTAATCTAAAATGGATCTTATGAAATTTCAAAAAATCATCAAAAAGAACTCGGAACAAAAGTTAAAAAACAACAAAAGGAAAACGCCCTAGATAAAATAAGTAGATCATATATGAAAGAAATTATCCTTAATCTAGATTAAGATATAAAATGTAGAAGGTTAGCAGTAGGCTTAAAAAATGTAGAATAATTGTGACCTTTTAAAACCATATCATATAAATTAATATGATTTCCTTAAAAACAAAAAACCTTGCAAATCATAAGATTAGCAAGGTTTTGGTCTCGGATGATATCCGATTTAGTGACCTGGCTGGGGCTCGAACCTTCCGTGCTCAGCCCAATCAGAATCGAGTACTTGCTAAAATTCACTCATTGTGTTGATGATTTGTGAACTTGTATAATTTTAATTATGTCAAAGTAACTTTCGTTATACAAATATAGATATTTTGATTTTATACAATACTTCACCTCTAAAAACAACGAAGAATCTATCCGTTTTAATGAATAGATTCTTCGCTTAATAGAATTCCTGTTAAAAATAGAATTTTT
>RCNE010005974.1_pt1 | contig 11384 bp, 15 predicted proteins | sample 2041361 | NCBI WGS metagenome assembly RCNE01 (sample SAMN09708229, study PRJNA481090) | Marine sediment metagenome, whole genome shotgun sequencing project.
TTCCAGGGCGAAACATCGCGCCATCCGCATGCACGCCGCAAATCATGTTGCCGTTCAAAAGAAAGCACAAGCCGCCAAACATCTTCTTTTCGCTCAGCCCCGGCATATCACCAATGTCTACGCGCATTGCTTCGGCCATGCCGTCGTCATAGGCCATTAGAGCGAAACCACTTCGTAGCTGATTGGCATGCAAAAACCGAACCAAGCCAATGAGGCTGATCCGAATCTTGCGACGTCAGGATAAATGGCCCCCAGCACCGCAAGGTCGCTAAGACCCACAAGAGAAGCCTGCTTCCGCATCAATGGGCCACCCCGGCTGCGACGCTTTCATCAATGAAGCGGCCTTCCTGGAACCGCTCCAACCCAAATGCATCTGTTAGGGGCGAATGGCCTTTGGCGATCAGCTCAGCCATGCCCCAGCCAGAACCGGGAATGGCCTTGAAGCCGCCCGTGCCCCAGCCACAGTTGACAAACACACCTTCAACAGGGGTTTTGGACAGGATCGGTGAGCGATCCCCGGTGATGTCGACGATCCCGCCCCATTGGCGCAACATTTTGAGGCGCGAGACCATAGGGAAGGTTTCGATCAACGCGCGCACCGTCTCTTCGATATGGTGGAATGATCCGCGCTGAGTGTAGTTGTTGTGCCCGTCGGTCCCGCCGCCAATGACCATCTCTCCCTTGTCGGACTGGGACATATAGCCGTGCACGGTGTTGGCCATGACAACGACGTCCATGCAAGGTTTGATCGGCTCGCTGACCAGCGCCTGCAGCGCAACGGATTCAATCGGCAGTCGGAAACCTGCCATATCCGCGACGTGCCCGGAATGGCCTGCAACCACGATGCCCAGCTTGTCGCAGTCAATGTCGCCTTTTGATGTGGTCACACCCACGACTTTGCCGCCCGCGCGGCGTACGGCGGTGACTTCGCATTTCTGCAGGATGTCCATTCCCATGTCAGAACAGGCGCGCGCATACCCCCAGGCTACCGCATCGTGGCGCGCCGTGCCGCCGCGGGCCTGCCAGAGGCCGCCCAGCACCGGATAACGCGGCCCGTCGAGATTGATGATCGGCACCAATTCCTTGACCTTGTCGGGTCCGATGAATTCGGTGGTGACGCCCTGCAGCGCATTGGCATGCGCGGTGCGTTGATAGCCGCGGATTTCGTGCTGGGTCTGGGCCAGCATAATCACGCCGCGCGGGCTGAACATGACGTTGTAGTTGAGGTCCTGAGACATGTCCTCGTACAGCGAGCGTGCCTTTTCGTAGATCGCGGCCGACGGGTCCTGCAGATAGTTCGAACGGATGATGGTTGTGTTGCGTCCGGTATTGCCGCCACCCAGCCAGCCTTTTTCAATCACCGCCACATTGGTGATGCCAAAGTTCTTGCCAAGGTAATAGGCCGTGGCCAGCCCGTGCCCGCCTGCACCGACGATGATCACATCGTATTTCTTCTTGGGCTCCGGTGCACGCCATGCCCGTTCCCAGCCGCTGTGATAGCGGACGGCCTCGCGGGCGACGGCAAAAACAGAGTATTTTTTCATGGTTCGAATCCGATGCATCCGGTGTGGTTAAGTAAATGGCGCAGATGTGCAGTTTATCCCCGCCGCGTTGCGTCGCAATACATTGCAGTTGCGACATGCGCCCCGCCTGCGGTGATCACGAAATTTTGCCCTTTTTTCACGCCTCTCCCCGCTATAGATGAAACCGGGAACGGGAGAACGCATGACATTCTGGATCATTACTGCTCTGATGGCGTTTGGGGTGACAGCGATGTTGGCGCTCGCATTGCTGCGCGCGCGCAGTATTGCCGGGCCAGCTGCGGACTATGATCTGCGGGTTTACCGCGACCAATTGAAAGAAGTGGACCGTGATCTGGCGCGGGGCGTGATTGCTCAGGGGGATGCCGAACGTATTCGCACCGAAATATCTCGACGCATATTAGCCGCTGACGCTCAGCAAGGCGATGCGGGCAGCGTTGTATCGCAGCCGGGCTTGCCCGGTTACATCATGGCGGCTGCGGTTGGAATCGCGTTGATCGGCGGATCGTTCCTGCTCTACTCAAAATTGGGTGCATTCGAAAGATTTGGTACGCCGGTTTACGGTGACTTGTCGCTGAAAGACCGGATTGCCCAAGCTGAGACAGCGCGTGAAACCCGCCCTGATCAGGCAGCCGCCGAAGCCAGCCTGCCGCCCGCCGTACCGCCCGGCCCCTTCAATCCGGAGCACGTAGCATTGGTGGAACAGTTGCGTGAGACGATAAAGATGCGACCCGATGATCTGAAAGGACACGTATTGCTGGCGCGCAATGAGGCGACGCTGGGAAACTTCGTTGCCGCCTACAAGGCGCAGGAGCGTGTCATCAACATCAAGGGCGGTAATGCGCGCGCCTCGGATCTGACGGATTATGGTGAGATGCTGATCCTCGCTGCAGGCGGCTATGTCTCACCCGAAGCTGAAAACGCACTGGCACAGGCGTTGCAGCTGGATCAACAAAACGCCCCAGCGCTTTATTATTACGGGCTTATGTTCGCTCAAACCGGCCGACCAGACCAGACGTTTCGGATCTGGGAGAGGCTGTTGCGCGATGGGCCTCCGGATGCGCCGTGGATTGAACCGATCCGGCTGCAGATCATGGAAATAGCCCAGCGCGCCGGTGCAAACTACCAATTGCCCGAGCCGCGCATCACGCCAGAGCGTGGTCCAGATGCGTCTGATGTGCAAGCCGCCGCCGAGATGAGCGAAGAGGACCGACTGGCGATGATTGAAGGCATGGTCAATGGGCTGTCAGATCGTCTGGCAACCGAAGGTGGTCCGGCAACTGACTGGGCGCGTCTGATCTCCGCTTTGGGTGTGCTGGGGCAAGAAGAGCGCGCCATTGCGATCTACTCCGAGGCGCTGGAGATATTCGCTGGGGATGAAGCGGCCATCACGTTGATCCGCAATGGTGCCCGGCAGGCACTGCTGATCCCATGATTTATGATGACATCGAAGTCTTTGCCGCTGCCTTGCCGCCGGCCCGCGCCTTGATCGGTCTTGATCTGGGGGAAAAAACCATTGGCGTGGCGGTGACCGACAGCTATCTGTCAGTGGCGACACCGCTTGAGACCGTCCGGCGCAAGAAATTTGGTATTGATGCTGCCCGCCTGCAAGAGATTATTGCTGATCGCAAGATTGGCGGCCTAATCCTTGGCCTGCCTCGCAATATGGACGGATCCGAAGGCCCGAGGTGCCAGTCCACCCGCGCCTTTGCCCGCAACTTTGACCGGCTGGGTGATCTGCCTATCGGGTTCTGGGATGAACGTCTCAGCACGGTTGCTGCAGAAAAAGCCTTGCTTGAGGCGGATACAACCCGAAAACGTCGCGCCGAGGTTATTGATCATGTGGCGGCGGGGTATATCTTGCAAGGTGTGCTGGACCGGTTACGCCATATGCGGTCCTGAGGGAACTTGATGATGAGCGATGACGTCTGGAAACGCGACGAAGTGCAATCCCCTTGCATCAAGATTTGCGTGATCCATCCCGAGGCGCGTCTGTGCACCGGATGCCTGCGCTCACTCGACGAAATTGCGATGTGGTCAAAGTTAACCAATAACGAACGCAGCGCCGTGATGGCTGAGTTGCCCACACGCACTGGGCAGATCACCAAACGACGTGGCGGTCGCGCGGCCCGGATGGCAAAACCGCCTGCGCTTTAGGTCAGCCCTGCAGCACCCAAGATTTTGCCGCGTCAAACCGATCGGCATCAAAAAACTGGGTTTCTGCACGCAACACCTGCCCCGCCACGCGCTGCGCCATATGCTGCCAGCCTTTTTTGCCAACAACTGCGATACGCTGCGCGTCGCCGGAATGGTCGCGCACCAGCCCCAAATGTGCCCCAAGCGCTGACAAGCCCTGCCAGCCCTCGAACTCTCGCAAATCCAGAAGCAACCGAAAGCCACCGTGTTCACGGATATGGGCGGATAGTGACTCACTGGCATTCGCGATTGCTTCGGGGTCGAGCTTGCCAAGCAACTGAACCTGAACAGCACCACCGCCAAGTTCTCTGAGATGCACAGTGCCAAGCGACTCGCGTAACCAACGGCGCGCTTCATCCGTTTCACTAAGATCAAAAGCTTTCAGCGGGCACGGCGCCAGCGGCGCAAACGCCCGCACGCCAACGGTCATCCAATTCTTGTCGGTCACAACAGCAACCCGATCAAAGCCACGCCAATGCGACAGACCCATCTGCGTGTCGGCCCACATTGCACCCATGTCAAATCCAGTAAAGTCTTCGTCCATTATCGCGAGAACCCGGATGCGATCATGCTCGCCCAGTGCCTCTTTGATCGCAGGCACCAGAACCGCATCATAATCCGATTGTGTGACCTTACCGGCAAAGCGGAATTCAAGCTGATGTGTTGAGGCTGTGGGCAATAACTCTATCATAATTGTCTCTCCGGATCTGCGCCTTCAGGTAGGTAGTCGGATGCAAGCCATGCGGCCACCCCATCGGGCATTTCCGGACGAAAATATGCGATCATGCGTCCTTCGGGCACCGCTTTTACCGTATCAGGCCAAGGTGCAACCCCGTGTAACGTCATGCGATGCAAAAGCACGGCTTCACCCGGTTTGGCCGCAACCGCAATGCGCGGACACGTCTCAAATACGACACGGCGTGCCGCCTGATAGGCCTTGGTGACATCGACCTGCTTCAGATCAGCAGCATCGCAACCGCCAAACGCTTTGACAAAGGCGTCTCGCATGATCACATGGCTGCCCGCCCAAACCACAAGTGGCGCCGCCTTGTCGTTCACCTCGTTGAGCGGCACGCCAAGAATAAAGGCATGCGGTTCGCGCACCATGCGCCGACGGTCTGCCCCGACAGGCAACACCCCATCGACATGCGCCGCATCCCGGTTCAGGCGATAGCGGAACCCGGCCTCTCCTTCCCCGTCACGCGGTCTGGGATAGCCGGGATAGATCACTGAAACCTGTGCCTTGTGCAGCGTTGGCAGGATACCGATCTCAGCCCGCGCGAACTCAACTGCGCGCCCGGCAAGGGGTCGTGACCCTGCAACCCGTCCCTCCGCATCATTGTCGAGCGCATCCACCCCGACGAACCAGGTGCCGTCGCATTGGTGCCAATGGGCCAATGCCGGATCAATCACGGCACGGCGCGCTGCTGGCAGCGCGCACGCCACCCAGTCCAAAACCAACGGATCGACCTTAAACCGCGCCCAGCCGGTTCTGCGAAACGCAGTTTTCACACGCGCAACCGACACGACAATCTGAGGTCTCGCGTATTGGGCATCTTAGTCATCCTTACGCTCAGATGGCTTCTTCAACTGCGGTCATCGCAATGATGTGACCCAATGCAGCCTCGACAAAGTCGGGGCCTGCCCCCTTTTTATGTGCGCCTTCAGATAGGGTGCGCCGCCATGCCCGAGCACCGGGTCGGCCAGAGAACAGACCCAGCATGTGGCGGGTGATCTGATTCAGACGGCCCCCGGCGCTCAAATGCGCCTCGATATACGGCAACATCGCATAAACAACAGACACAGGATCCGTGTCTGACCCAGTGCCAAATATCCGCCTGTCGGCATCACACAGGACCGACGACGGATCATGATAAGCCGCCCGTCCTATCATCACTCCGTCAAGACCGGCGTCGAGAAAGCCCTGAACCTGATCGAGACTGGTGATGCCGCCATTGACCGACAAATGCAGTCCGGAAAACAAGCCTTTCATACGCATCACAAGATCATAATCCAGCGGCGGGACATCACGGTTTTCCTTTGGGCTGAGCCCCTGCAGCCACGCTTTACGGGCATGGATGATAAATCGTCCACACCCCGCCGCGCCGACGCGAGACAAAAATTCTGGCAGCACGTTCTCGGGGTCCTGATCGTCCACGCCAATGCGGCATTTCACAGTCACCTCAACGTCCACCGCATCACACATGGCTTTGACACATTCCGCGACTACGGCGGGTTGTTCCATCAACACAGCACCGAAGCAGCCAGACTGAACCCGATCTGACGGGCATCCTATATTGAGATTGATTTCGTCATAACCCGCCGCCGCCCCCAACCGTGCAGCCTGTGCGAGTTCCGCCGGATCAGAACCGCCCAATTGCAACGCAACCGGATGTTCTGCAGCATCATGATCTAACAAATGCAACGCCCCGCCACGCACAAGCGCCGGCGCGGTGATCATCTCAGTATAAAGCAACGTCTGGCGCGTCATAAGCCGGTGCAGATAACGGCAGTGCCGATCCGTCCAATCCATCATCGGCATCGGTGCAACCGACAATCGTGACGCCTTGATAAGGTTAATTTTTTTATTATCTATCAAGATCTTACATCCTGCCATTCTGCGTTTCGCTTGCAGCCGAAGTAGGCTGAATGTCGCTTCATTTGCAAACTCATTGCAAACAGAATGCAAATGACAACGGCACCATTTGCAAATGAAGGCTTATCTGCATGGCTTCAATCTACAAACAACACGACCGCTGGATAGCGCAAGTAAATCTGGACGGCAAACGTCGATCCAAAGCATTCGACACCAAACGCGCTGCTGAACGATGGGCGCGCGGCGAGGAAGCGACAGGCGTAGTATCCAGACGCGCAAGGTTCAATGATGTGATCGCCGTTTACCTTGAGGAAATGGCCCAAGGGTCCAGTCGTTCAAAGCTGGCGACAATCACGCATATCTCCGAACTGATCGGGCGGACACCTATCGCTGATCTCAACGTCAAGACGCTCACAGATTTTGCGAAATCACGCGCCGCCGAGGGCGCTGGCCCGTCAACCATCGGGCAGGACATGAGTTACATCCACACGATATTGTCCGTAGGCGGCCCGCTGGCCGATATCCAGACAGGCCCAGCACTGCTGTCGCAGAAGTCGGCCCGCTCCGTCCTGAACGCATCAGGTAGGATCGCCAGACCGACAGAGCGCAAGCGCCGACCCACCGGCACCGAACTGATTGCCCTGCGCGACCTCTGGGAAATCCGCCGCAGGCTGGTGCCCATATGGGCTATGACACAGTTCGCAGTCGCCACAGGTATGCGATTGGGTGAGATATGCCGCATCCGGAGGGAAGATCTCGACAGAGACGCCCGCACAGTCACGATCCGCGACCGCAAGCACCCACGGTCCAAGAAAGGCAGACCAGACCGTGCCCGTGCTTAAAGGGCCGTTGACAATCGACGGTGAGGTCATTGACCCAATGGAGATCATCGACGAACAGCACCGCACCGACGACAGGATATTCCCCTTTTCCACTGCAAAAACGTCAACCGCGTTTACCAGAGGCGCCACTGCCTGCGGTATCAATGACCTGCGATTTCACGATCTCAGGCACCACGCAGTGTCCTTGCTATTCGAACACGGCTTTCGCATCGAACAGGTCGCGCTGGTTTCAGGCCACCAAGACTGGAAAATGCTGCGACGATATACCCACATCGATGCCGCCAGCCTGCACAGCCTTGAGGCCGCGCAATGAGTTTCCGTGTCCTGACAGCTCCGGACGGCAAGCGCATCGTCCCTCCCGATTTTCTGATCGACGCTTACAAAGTTAACATAGCTGAACTTGCCACACTGACCGCATTGGACGCCGAGTGGCTGTGTGACGCTCATGACCAGCCGTGCCCGCCAGAGACGGTAGCGACCCTTGGTGCGCTCGCTATCCACAACCGCGCGTCATCCGACCTGAAGAGCGCCAATCAGCGCAGCACACAGGCCAAAGCAGCCGCAGCCGCCCCGCGACCCTCTCGGCATCACCCTGCCCGCGGACGTGCCATGGAACTAGCTGCTGATATAGCAGAGCGCAAACCGGGGCTGACCGTCGCAAGGTTGGCTACGCTGGTCGCCGATGAACTGGCCCATGAGTTCCCCAAGGTGACGGCATGAACCAGTTTACAGCGCAGAGTCATTTCATGGACGGCGACACACGGGGCAGTGAGGAACTGGTGCTCACTGCCCAAGACGAAAGCCACGCCCACGCCTACCTGCGGGGCCGCTTCGACGCTATGGATGAGGTCTATGGACCATCCAGGCTAATCGAACTGACCGACAACGGGCCGTGCACGGTCGAACAGGCCAGTCCACCATGAGCGTTCCGCAAGGCATATTCAAAGCCTACGGACACAGGCCCAAAAAACAAGCCGTGCGGCGAGCGAGGAACTTTTACCGGACGCCCGAACCCGTGACAGAGGCCTTCCTAAAGGCCGAACAGCCCTACCTGACCGACAGTGGCGCCATCTATGATCCCGGTTGCGGTGACGGTGCGTTCTGAACGTGTTTCGGACAGCGGGCTTTGTCACCGGTGGCACCGATATTAAGCCATTGTGCCACAGCGCGAAAAACCGGAGCATAAATCGCGTCGATCTGATCAAGCTGGACACCCTGCCAACCGGTGCCGGTCCGGTCATCTGTAATCCGCCATACGGTTTAATATCGCCGCGCGGTGGTGAGTAGCGCCGCGGCCAACCGGGGCATCGACGCGACCATCATCTTTCCTGCCCGCAACGACGATTTCGCAGTGGGGGCCACCTGCAAAAGCCACTACGAGGATCTGCTGAAGGCTGGAGTGAAAATCTGGGAATATCAGCACGGCATTCTACACACTAAATCTATGACGCTGGATGGCGAGATCACTCTGCTCGGATCTGCCAACATGGATCGGCGCAGTTTTGATCTGAACTATGAGAACAACATCCTGCTACATGATCCGACCCTGACCGCCGACATGCGTGCACGCCAACAGGATTATCTGGCCGATTGAGAAGCTGTCAGCCTGCAGGACGTGCAGGCCTGGCCGTGGATAAAACGGCTGTGGAACAGTGCGCTGGCCATCGTCGGCCCGGTGCTTTGACGAGCTTTCAGTCAAAGGACCCATGGTGGGCATAAAACTCATATTCTGATTGTGCTTGAGGATCAAAGTTAAAGAAGGCGCAGAGCATCCGACACGAAGGGTGGGATGTGCAGTTAGCCGCGCATTGCATATGGTATCGGTAGCATCGCAATGTTTTGGGTGTTTGAACGCGCGTTCACGATCTAGCGCCGTTCTGTTGGGTAAACGCCTCGGGTGGCAGCAGAACGAACAGATCCGTTTAATCTGACGCTGTCGTCAGCAATCGTGATCCTGAACCAGACCCACCAAAACTGTTGCAATGATGCAGGGTCTATAGCCTGATGCGAGATCTAAAGTAGTGTAGGTAAATGATTCAGGCATGGGGAGCCTTGATCGCAATTGTTTCCGACATCGAGATGGTAACACCAAACGGTCTCAGAACATGAGGAATACGTATGTCGACAGATAGCAGCACAAACCAGCCTCAAATAGTCGGAACTCAATCAAAGTTGCAGGCCAATTATTACCGCTTTCTCCTCAGTACGCACCCAAAACTACAGATGTTAGCAATCCTTTTGACACTGCTCAGTATTCCGTTGACCTATGCTACCTTGAATATTCCGAAAATTATTATTGATGATGGAATAAAGGGTGAAGGGTTTCCCAGAGAAATATTTGGAATAACAATCCACCAAATGTCATTCTTAATCGTGCTTTGCATAGCTTTTCTGCTACTCGCTGTTCTTTCCGGCTTCATCAAATTAAAGCTTAACACGCTGGTTGGCTACATTTCAGAATTGGGCCTGCGCCAGTTGCGGATGACCACATTGAGGCAGTTGCATCAGGAGGTCAGCAAAGACATTCCCGCGAGCCAAAAAGTGCAAATTGTCATTTCCGAGATGGAGGCGTTTGGTGGTTTTATCGGAGATTTCATTACAATTCCTGTGGCGCAAATTTCTGTCATGGGCACGATTGTGTATTTCATGTTCGAGCAGAGCCCCCTTTTGGGCGTGGCAGCGATTGCCGTCATACCCGTTCAAGCCGTCATAGTTCCAATACTCCAACGCCAGATCGTGCGAATTCGCAAGATGCGAATTAAGATGGTTCGCCAGTTTGCTGCAGTTATCGAAACATTTGATGGTTCGGATTTGGACGTGACAACTGCTGGTGGAAGGAAACCTGAAACACTATATAGAATTTACAGTAAGAACATTCTCAAGAACCGTATGTTGCTGTTTCGGGCAAAATTCTTTCTCAAATTCGCAAATAATATGCTCGCAAAAACCACGCCATTTCTTTTCTATCTGGTCGGGGGGATTCTAGTGATTGAGGGCGATATCACGCTCGGATCTCTGACAGCGGCACTTGTAGCTTATCAGCAGCTCGACGAACCATGGCGGGTTCTGGTCCAGTATTTTCAGCGATTAAGCACTACAAAGATGCAGTACGACCAGATTGTGGACAAGGTTACGTGAACAAGTGCAGACGGTGGATTGTCAGGTTAAGTGTGACTGATCAGTATCCGCGATGAAAATATGGCGAGCGCCATTTAGCGCAACAGTTCCAAGCAACCCGAATCTGGGGTCTTGACCAAAATTATATCACTCAGGAATATGAAGCAGTTGAAGTCTGATTATTGCAACAATCCCGTTTACATGGCCTGGCAGCGGACCCTGAATCCACCGGGCGAGACTCCAACGACACTTCGGAAATGACGCGTGAAATAGCTAGGAATCGTATAGCCTAACTCGAAAGCTATTTCTGTGATGCTCAGCTGCGTGCCCACTAACAACTCCTGGGCTCGCTCAAGCCTTACGCGCTTTAGAAGCGACCGAAAGCTTACGCCGTTACGATTGAGTTCTCGTTGAAGGGTCCGCATGCTGCTGTCAATTGAACGGACTACGTTCTCCAGCTTCGGTTCACCACCAATCATCTGAATGCGGATTGGTTCTCTGATTGCACCAATCAAATCACGCGGTGCACCGAGTCGCCGATCTCGAACAACATCATTAAGAGTGATCTGTGTCTTTCTCAGACTATACGAACGTTCAGTTTCCAAATCCTGTTTGTCAAAAATAATGGTCGTCGTCGGCGCACCAAAAACCGTAGGACATTGGAATAGATCTTCAAAGAGCGCGGCCCTGCGAGGTTTCGGAACATCTAGTTCGACGCGAATTGCACGCCAGTCTGGAGCAGTGTAGGACTTGCAAAGACTCAGCAACACGCCTGCTGCGATGCAAGAAACGTTGTGGTAGCCGGGATGTTCGGCCAAGGCGAACTTGTAGCTAAAACGGGCCTCATCCCCATCGGTAACCAGCGCCGGTTTGTCTCCGATGGAATGGTACGGAAGCGACTTAAAGCCCCGCGATATTGCCTCTCCCATAGTCCGGGCACCAAGGATGTACTGTCCGAAAGTGCTGTAGGTCGAGATTTGCATTTGAGGGAGCATCATCAAACTGATATTCTCCAAAGCCTCGGTCCTCGCTGTTGTCTCCAATATTTTTATGACGGCCGCGTATGGGACGAACGCGCCTTGACCTTCGAGT
>RCNE010001886.1_pt1 | contig 11383 bp, 18 predicted proteins | sample 2041361 | NCBI WGS metagenome assembly RCNE01 (sample SAMN09708229, study PRJNA481090) | Marine sediment metagenome, whole genome shotgun sequencing project.
CTGAACACAGCATTCGTATCAATGAACAATACCGAATTTGTTTTGTGTGGGGCGAGGTGGGTCCCGTGAACGTAGAAGTTACTGATTATCACTAGAGGCATATTATGGTTCGTATCCCAACACATAGGCAACCAACTCACCCTGGAGAGATGCTCCGAGAAGAATTCCTGGTTCCCATGAATATAAGTCAACGTGACTTGGCTGATGCTATTCATGTGCCTTATCAGCGCGTGAATGAACTGGTCAATCAAAAGCGAGGGGTTACTCCGAGCACAGCACTACGTTTGGCGAAGTTTTTTGGGGTGTCTGCCGATTTCTGGCTTAACTTGCAAGTCAGGTGGGATCTATATAGGGCGCAGTTGAGTGAAAGCAAAGAGCTGGAAATGATTGAAGATTTTCACCATGTGCAGAAAATGGCATAAAGCGTTCAAGTTCGTTCCGCCAGCAAGCTGGCTCCACCGGACGCCTGACGGCGCCGCTTAACTAAAACGTTATGTTTATAGGGATGCCGAGTCACAATGATCAGTAGTTTACTTCGTGATACATGGACTTTTTATAAAGCCCATGCTTTATTGGTGCTTTGGATAACTCTTCCGATAGTAATTTCAGTAGAAATATTTGCATCCATTTACAACTATATTTTTGTAAGCGCTGAATCAGCGATTCTTGTGGATATGTTTCCAGTCGTGATTTATCTACTATCTGTTCCAATCTACGGAGCTGCGTTAGTGCTTTACATCTCATTTGCGATTGAGGGCAAACCAATCAATGTCACAAGCTCATGGGAAAAAGGGCTGACTTTCTATTTCCCCTATCTTGCGGTCATGGCTATGGTTCTAATTGCGGTAATGTTTGGTTTTATCCTGCTAGTTGTACCTGGCATTGTGATTGGTGTTCGCTATTCGTTTGCCTCATTTGACTTAGTACTAAATGAAAGTACTCCTATCGCCAGCTTGAGCAACAGTTGGAAACTCACCAAAGGTCATTCGTGGGTCATATTCTTAGGGGGGGTAATAATCATGGGAGCTTTCTATGTGCCCTATTTCATTTTTGAATCTTTTTTTGATCAGGGCACTTTTGCATTTTGGGTGTTCAGCTCAGTATCAAATATTGTTTTGGCGGTAGTAGGAATTATTTACACAATCTTCGTTTTTAGAGTTTATTGGTTGGTAGTGACAGAACATAACAAGTCATTAAACGCGGACGCTAGCGATGCTGGCGCCGGTTAATTCAGACGTTAAGTGCCTGAGGAGACTTAGTGATAGAAGTGCTGAAGAGAGTTTTATCCGATGAAATTAAGTTACTGACTTTCCGGCCGATAAAGCTTGATATATCTATAGTGAATTCTTATTTGGCGTTTGGCTTTGCGTTTACATGGCTGAGCGGTATTGGTCGCTATTGGGATAATCCCAAAGCTGAGTTATGGCAGTATCTGGGGCTTGGTTCTATAGCTTATGTTTTTGTTCTTGCGTTCGTATTATGGGTAGTAATCTATCCGTTAAAACCTAAAAACTGGGGTTATGAAAACGTTTTACTGTTTGTTACGCTTACTTCACCACCGGCAGTTCTTTATGCAATTCCGGTAGAGCGTTTTATGTCGTTCGAGGCAGCGCAGCAAGCAAATGTATGGTTTTTGGCTGTTGTGGCAATCTGGCGCGTTGCTTTATTAGCGGTATTTTTAATGCGCGTAGCTGGTTTATCACGTTTTACAGTTCTAGTTGCTACGTTGCTACCGTTAACGCTTATTGTGGCTACCTTAACTGCGCTGAATCTGGAACATGTGGTTTTTAGAATAATGGCTGGCCTAGAAGATCATGAGAAGTCAGTTAACGATGGTGCTTATACCGTTTTGTTAATAATTACGTATTTTTCGGTAATGGCTTTTCCTGTATTGTTGGTTTTATATGGCTGGTTGATTTATAGGGTCCGCAATGCATTGGTCCATCTATAAAACGTTCAAGTTCGTTCCGGCGCTGCGCGCCTCCACCGGACGCCTAACGGCGCCGCTTAACTAAGACGTTATGCAGACATGAGAAGTAGTCAGTGAATTTCAAGATCATTGGTAAAATTGCTCAGGAGAGAACATTTGCCTCTGGTAAAGGGATTCGAGAAATTGCAAGACTTCGACGCGTATACGGTAAGGGACGATGGCGAAAGAGAAAGGGTATCGCTAAGGTCCAGTTCGAGAATGGAACGATTCGAACTGTAGAGGTACACTGGTATGAGGCCACTGGCATCGGTCGAATGGAATTCAAGATCAAACACTTTGTGGATTAAGTTATGAAAGACTCAAAATTTGTAATTTGTATAGACAACTCAGAGTATCCTGCCTCGCTGGAAAAGCGAAAGATCTATGAAGTTCTTCCAGATTCAGATGCAGAGAAAATAGAGCATATCCGAGTTGTAGACGAGTCAGGTGAAGATTACTTATATCCAGCTTCGTGCTTCATTGATGCCAACCTATCAAAAGAAACCCGTGACGCGGTTGCCAGAGCTGCATAACAAAACGTTCAAGTTCGTTCCGGGCCTGCGGCCCTCCACCGGACATAAAAATGCTGCGCATTTTTACGCCGCTTAACTAAAACGTTATATGAATTGTAACCTGATACGTTACAGGGTACAATCAATCCATGATACGAAGTTTCAAGCACAAAGGCCTTGAACAATATTTTCTCAAAGGAAATAAGTCAGGAATTCAGGCGAACCATGCTTCAAAACTTCGATTGATTCTAGGCAGGCTGAATGCTTCGGCAACTCCAAAAGATATGGATTTGCCTGGCCTTCATCTCCACCAACTCAGTGGCGAAAGAAATGAAATTTGGTCCGTGAGAGTTAGTGGAAACTGGCGCGTCACATTTCGTTTTGCAAGAGGTGACGCCGAGATCGTGAACTATGAGGACTATCATTGAGGAAGAAAAATGTTGATGCATAACCCCCCACATCCTGGAGAAGTTATTAAGGAGCTTTGTCTTGAACCCCTGGGCATCTCCGTGACTGCGGCAGCTGATGGCTTAGGTGTGAGTCGGAAGACACTGTCTGCAATCCTCAATGGGCGTGCCGGAATAAGCCCTGAAATGGCGGTTCGTCTTTCCATTGCTTTTGATACTTCTTCTGAAAGTTGGCTCAACCAGCAAACCCAATACGATCTATGGCAAGCTGAACAGAATCGTGACTCTTTGCACGTAAATAGGTTATCTGCTGCGTGATGCTCACATATAGCAAAGCGTTAAAGTTCGTTCGCTTTGCTCACCGGACGCAGCTACGCTGCGCCGCTTAACTAAAACGTTAGTTCACTAGTGCTTGCACCAGACAAAGTGCTACTTTAGTATCACATTATGAGAACTGAATTAGTAACCACCCTAAAACGAAAAGCAACTGAACTCCTTTCTGAGCTTTCTCGTGATAAAGAGCCAATTTTAATCACTCAGCATGGTCTTCCCACTGCCTACCTGGTGGATGTAGATAGTTATGAGAGTCTAAAAGGAAGAGTTAAGCTGCTGGAAGGTATAGCCCGTGGCGAGCGTGCAATTGAAGATGGTCGAACTCTTTCACATGAAGAAGCAAAATCCAGAATGTCTCGATGGTTGAAATAGTCTGGACCGAACCGGCGCTCTCTGATCTTGATGCAATAGCAGATTTTATTGCGTTGGAGAATCCAGTTGCTGCACAAAGGTTAGTGCGCAGAATTTTCAAACATATTGAACAGCTAACAGACCATCCAGCTAGCGGCTCAAAGCCGGTCGAACTTGATGACCGGAACTACCTTCAAATTGTCGAACCGCCATGTCGCGTTTTTTACCGACATGATGATAAACACGCTTATATCTTGCATGTTATGCGAAGTGAGCAAAAACTCCGTGCGAGTAAACTGAAGAGAGGCGCTGAGCGTGAGAGCTAACAAGTCATTAAACACGGACACCGGCGATGCCGGTGCCGGTTAATTCAGACGTTATAAGTCTCCGTGCTCCGAGTAGCCATTCGTAGTACAATGTAATACATACAACTACAAACCGGAGATTACGATGGGTGTCACAAGTATTCGACTTAACACCGATGTGGAAGCACCATTAGAGCAACTAGCCCAAAAACTTGATAGGAGTAAGAACTACCTGGTTAATCAGGCAATTAGAGAATTTGTGCACCGGCAGGCAATGGAAGAAGCCCGGTGGGCTGATACGTTGGAGGCGTTGGACTCAGTGAAAAAAGGGCACCTGGTTGATGAAAAAGCTGTATCAGCATGGCTGCAATCTTGGGGAGACAGCAAACCTAAATCACCACCTGGCTCGTGAAAATCAGTTACACAAAAGAAGCCATTGCCGATCTTGAACGATTACGTAAGTTTATAGAGCCAAAGAACCCATATGCGGCTCGTCGTGTATCAAGCGAGTTATTAGATGGAATTGGCAATTTGCGTGCTTTTCCTAAAATGGGATTGCCGGTTACCCTCGCTCCTGATCCTGATTCAATTCGTGATCTTTTTGTCGGTCAGTACACTGTACGATATTTGCTAGATACAGCTCATGTAGTCATTTTAAGGATTTGGCATGGCAAGGAAGTTGAGAAAGACTTATACAAAGCGTTAAAGTTCGTTCCGGGCCTGCGGCCCTCCACCGGACATAAAGGTGCTACGCATTTCTACGCCGCTTAACTAAGACGTTATGTGCATCATTCGTTACCACATGCACCTTCGCTATATGCTTTATATTTGTAGTAGATCAATAAATGTTCCCCTAATCATTCATCAGATCAAATCCAATAGGTAAAACCTATCGTTAAAATAGAAACAACCTGTTTCACAAATAGTTTGAAAAGGCCAATACTGTGGCATGAGTAGAAGATAAAGTTGTGCTGATAACAAATCTTTTTTATGTACAAAACAGGAGATTGACCGATGTCTGAAAATAAATGCCCAGTGATGCACGGTGGTGCCACAGAGAGCAGCATGTTGAACATGGAATGGTGGCCGAAGGCTCTAAACCTAGACATTCTGCATCAACACGATAGCAAGACCAATCCGATGGGAGCGGACTTCAACTATCGGGAAACAATCAAGAACCTCGACGTCGCCGCACTCAAGAAAGACTTGCATGCACTGATGACTGACAGTCAGCAGTGGTGGCCAGCGGATTGGGGACATTACGGCGGTCTCATGATCCGCATGTCCTGGCATGCGGCTGGTACCTATCGCATCGCCGACGGTCGAGGTGGTGCAGGTACAGGTAATCAGCGTTTCGCCCCCATCAATTCCTGGCCGGACAACGTGAACCTGGATAAGGCGCGCCGCCTACTCTGGCCAATCAAGAAGAAATACGGCAACAAACTCAGTTGGGCCGATTTAATTGCTTACGCGGGCACCATCGCTTATGAATCCATGGGCTTGAAGACCTTCGGCTTTGCCTTTGGACGTGAAGATATCTGGCATCCAGAAAAGGACACCTACTGGGGTTCGGAGAAGGAATGGCTAGCGCCGAGTGGCAGCGAAGGCAGCCGGTACTCCGGTGAGCGCGATCTGGAAAACCCATTGGCCGCCGTGATGATGGGACTTATCTACGTGAACCCCGAAGGTGTGGACGGCAAGCCCGATCCACTCAAGACAGCTCATGATGTGCGCATCACATTTGAGCGTATGGCCATGAACGACGAGGAAACCGTGGCGCTAACTGCCGGTGGTCATACTGTTGGAAAATCTCATGGCAATGGCGATGCCACGTTGCTGGGACCAGAACCTGAAGGTGCTGAAATCGAGGATCAGGGCTTCGGCTGGTTAAATAAGACCAAGCGTGGCATTGGCCGCAACACCATGTCCAGTGGTATCGAAGGTGCATGGACGACTCATCCTACCCAGTGGGACAACGGCTATTTCCAGCTGCTGCTTAACTATGAGTGGGAACTGAAGAAGAGCCCAGCCGGTGCCTGGCAGTGGGAACCTATTAACATTAAGGAAGAAGACAAACCGGTCGATGTCGAAGACTCATCGATCCGCTACAACCCGATCATGACCGATGCCGACATGGCCATGAAAGTGGACCCTGAATATCGGAAAATCTCCGAGCAGTTCTACAAAGATCCCGATTACTTCTCCGAAGTCTTCGCTCGGGCATGGTTCAAACTGACGCATCGTGATATGGGGCCGAAGACGCGCTACATTGGTCCCGATCTGCCACGAGAAGATCTGATCTGGCAAGACCCGATTCCCGCAGGAACCAATAACTATGATGTCCAGGCAGTGAAGGACAAAATAGCCGCGAGTGATCTGAGTGTGAGCGAAATGGTCTCTACTGCATGGGACAGTGCAAGAACCTTCCGTGATTCGGACAAGCGCGGCGGTGCCAACGGGGCACGCATCCGGCTCGCGCCTCAAAAAGACTGGGAAGGTAACGAGCCTTCGCGTCTGGCCAAAGTGCTCGTTGTACTCGAAGGCATTGCGACCGAGAGCGGTGCAAGTATCGCCGATGTCATCGTTCTGGCGGGTAACGTCGGTATTGAGCAGGCCGCAAAGGCTGCTGGCTTTGATGTTACGGTTCCGTTTTCGCCTGGGCGTGGAGATGCAACAGCGGAGATGACCGACGTCGATGCCTTCGAAGTGCTGGAACCCATTCATGACGGTTACCGCAACTGGCTTAAGCAGGATTACGTCGTCAGCGCGGAAGAACTGATGCTCGATCGTACGCAACTGATGGGATTGACTGCTCCTGAGATGACCGTACTGGTTGGCGGTATGCGTGTCCTTGGCACTAACCACAGCAGTACCAAACACGGCGTATTTACTGATCGTGAAGGCGTGTTGACAAATGACTTCTTCGTAAACCTCACAGATATGAATTATTCGTGGAATCCTGCCGGTAATAACCTGTATGAAATCCGCGATCGTGAGACTGAGCAGGTCAAGTGGACGGCAACAAGAGTGGATCTCGTTTTCGGCTCTAACTCGATCCTTCGGTCGTACGCTGAAGTCTATGCGCAGGATGACAACAATGAAAAGTTTGTGCAGGACTTTGTCGCAGCATGGACGAAGCTTATGAATGCTGATCGCTTCGATTTGGCCTGATTCTCGGCACACCTCCCCGCGCCGCTCACAATCACGGCGTGGGGATATGAAAGTGGCAGTGGCCCGTCTGATCTAACGAACGTCCGCTATTGGCTGTCAGCGCAGGCACAATGAAAGCCGAATAAGAGGAAACATAACAAGGCGCTACACTCGGACGGCAATTCCGCTGCGCTCCATTGCCGCCGGTGAGCTTGATCGTTATGTTGTCAAAGATGCGGCGAGTCTCAGTCATAATCTTTCTAATTTCTATTGCTCTACCAATTGCCTGGAGTCAAATTGAGCTAAATATGGTCTATGGTGAGCCTAACGAACGGGGTTACGTATTTGGGTTGCCTGCCTTGGCGGTCTATTTCCTTGCGGCGTGTATGATGGGTATTTTGAGCATCGCCGCTGGGGTCACGGGAACCATTGCAGCTGTGAAACAACCGGCACCAGTGACACTCGTAAGAAAATTGGAGGTCAGTTTGCTTTATGGTCCGTTTTTGCTTGTAGTTAGTGTTTTGGCATACTTCCTTTCGTTGTGATCATGCAGCAACATAACAAAGCGTTAAAGTACGTTCCGTAGTTCCTACGCTTTAGTGGACACCCTGAACTAACTATTCAGGAGAACCAAAATGCTGTGCATTTTTACGCCGCTTAACTAAGACGTTATGTGCAATCAAATCACCGTGCTAGTATTAGGTGTTGTACCTTTAAGGGTAAATGAGATATGAGTATCAAACAAGTTATTGATAAAACAAAGAATTTAACTCTTAGGGAAAGAGCGCTCGTAGCGCACTGCCTAATATCCTCTCTTGAAACAAAACAAGACGAGGGAGTTGATCAAGCATGGGCAGAATTGGCAGAAAAAAGATATGAGGAATTAGTATCTGGAAAAGTTGAGCCGGTATCTTGGGAAGATATAAAGAAAGACGTTAAAGGCTAGGAAAAGTGCCAAGACTAGTATTTCACCCTGACGTTTCAGCAGAAATACGTGCTTCATACTCTTGGTATCAAGAGCTAGCTGAAGGTTTGGGTGATGATTTCCTCGACGAGCTTGAGTCAGCTTATGAAGCAATTCTGGAATTTCCGCAAACGTGGCCTTTTTTCCAAAAGGGGTTTCAAAGATTCTTACTTTCTAGGTTTCCATTTTCTGTAATTTATCGAATGAGCAGTGATACGATTTACGTCGTGTCGGTCATGCATAACAGCAGAAAACCAGGTTATTGGCGTGCACGCACATAACAAATCATTAAACCGGACGCGGGTCAGTGTGGCGGCGCGATGTCGCGGACACGTCAGTCCGTGCGCCGGTTAATTCGGACGTTAAGTGTATCTCCAGCCATGAAGAGTAACAAACAAAGAAGACTAGAGATTCGAGAGAGGCGCAGGAAACGTGCTGAAAAATTATCAATCAATACTTTGATAGAATCGAAATCAATCCCTGATGGCGCGGTAATGGCGGACTGGGAAGAGTTAAAACACAATAATACTTATGGGCCTCTACCAGAGTTTTACGTAGATAGAGCATTTTTTTGCCAAGATTGTGGATCCAATGAACTTTGGACAGCAAAGCAACAAAAATGGTGGTATGAAATAGCTAAAGGAGACATTAATACAACAGCAATACGATGCCTGCGTTGTCGACATCGAATACAAGCGGATAAAGAGGAGCAGAAACGTCATATGGAGAAAATGGCAGAAAAGAAGTCGCATCCAAATGAAAAGTTTTTTAAAAACACATAACAAAATGCTCAACACCGTTTGCTGCCACTCACTCGGACGCTCCTTAGCGCTGCTGCTCTGCGCCGGTTAGTATAGCGTTATGTGTCGTTGGGCAGTCTGCTATGGTGTCATATGGACATGAAAAAGCAATAACCAATGGGGACGAAGTTTGTGCGAAGAACAGCGATGGAAATCTCCGATGAAATTTCAAGTTTGGGTGGTGGCTCAATCATTTCGTTAGGTGTTCTTAGTGTTTGCCTCGCTCTTGTCAGTACAAATCTTTATGCCCAATCTCGAAGTTGCTTCGACGAAGTTAACCTTGAGCCGAGCTTCATTGCTTTTACTACAAAGAAGAACAGCAAACTTGCTGACTGGTAGAAACGTGTATTTGATCTTGAAACAGCTAAAGAATTTTCATTTCACGATGGGACTGTCACTGGTGTCTTGATGCACAAAGAGGAATTTGTGGTTGAGGTTTTTAATCGAAATGACGCACTTGAAGGGCGTGATTACGTGCCTGGTGCCTTGCCGGAACAATGGCTCGGCGTTACGAAGTATGGAGTCTATACAAACGCAGACCTACCTATCTTGAAGCAATGCTTAGAGGATCAAGGGGTGAAAGCTGGTCGTATATTTAATGACAAGAAGTTGGGTATTGACTTGCTCCAGATAGTCGATCCAGAGTTGAACGTACTTGAAATCATTAGTCGGTCAAGCGAATAATATACTTGGGACCTATCCATATGTGACCAATTCATATGACACACTGCCAAATGTAATCTGAATTATGATTGAATTAACACATAACAAGGACAGCCACGCGGACACCAAAACCGCCACTCCTTCGTCGTTCTGTTTTTGGTTCCGGTGCTGCCGGCGTTAGCTGCACAAACAGAAAGTGTAGTTATTTATGACTTCCAAAAGAAAAGACCAAATTTGCACATTACTCAAAGGCATCGAAACAGGTGATGAGGCGTCGGTCGCCGTCGTCAATCCGGACAAGTACATCCAGCATAACCCTCAGACTCAAGAAGGAGGTGAGGGCCTGGCAGCTCTGTTCAAGCGACTAGCCAAAAGTTCCCCCCGCGTCAATATCGTGCGCATTTTCTCGGATGGCGACTATGTATTTGCCCACACGGAGTACGATTTTGACACTTCGAGGGTCGGCTTCGAAATTTTTCGCTTCGAGGGTAATCTGACCGTTGAGCATTGGGACAACATCCAGCCGAGGCTTGGACCTAACCCCTCCGGTCACTCCATGGTTGATGGGCCAACCGAAGCAACAGATCTCGACAGAACCAAATACAACCGGGAAATCGTGCGATCCTTCGTTGACGACGCCCTTATCAATGGACAGTTCCACAAACTGCAACATTATATTGACGACGAATGCTACACCGAACATAACCCACGTATCGGTGATGATCTGACGACGCTGCGCTCGAATCTATCCGATCCAGCGTATAGCGAAGGAATCACCATAAAATACGACAGAATTCACCGTATTTTGGCAGAGGGGGATTTTGTGCTTGCTGTCAGTGAAGGTTCTGTAGATCGCGTTCACTCCTCGTTCTATGACCTTTTCCGAGTTGCCCATGGCAAAATTGTAGAACACTGGGATACGACCGAGGCGGTCCCCCCACGCAGCGAATGGAAGAACGACAACGGCAAATTTTAAGGTTGAACCTAAACCATTGGTACAATCTTCTCAAAAGAATCTTATAAATACAGGAGCATACGAAGATGATCAAGTTTGTTATGTGTATAACACGGCACCCAAATTTGTCCCGCGAAGAATTCAAAGATTACTGGATAAATAAGCATGGGCCATTCTTCATGGAAAATGCCGGCGCTATGAGGGCCAAGAAATATGTGCAATCTCATACGATAGACACCCCTTTAAACGAAGGGTTGAGGAGTTCTAGAGGGATGCTGCCTGAATATGATGGCGTCGCCGAGGTGTGGTTCGAATCGGAGGAAGATCTGATGGAAGGAATGAGCTCACCGGAGGGGCAGAAACTAGGTGCCGTGCTGCTAGAAGATGAGGGGAATTTTATCGATCACTCCAATTCTTCGGCATTCCTTGTTAAGGAGCATCAGTTTTAAGCAGCTGACAAACGCATGCAGTCAGATACGCCTACGCCGCGCCGCTGATGCGAGGCGTTATGTGTCTGAGTTGAGTTGGTATTGTGCCTGTGCCACATAACTAAAGCGTTCAAGTTTGTTCGCTTTAAGCAAGCGCCCTTTGCGTAGGGACATCAGAAGCCTGTCCCTTAAGTGGGCGTTATATGTAAATCACAGTAACCGGAAAAGGGTGCTAAATTGAAAATTGTCAATATTCTTATTGTTGCGGTAATTGCGTTATTGAGTATCGCTGCAGGTCTTGCCAAAGTCATGCAAACACCACAAGAAAATGCTAGTGGATACGATGAAAACTCACCTTTAAATTATCCAGAGCGTTTAATGGGAGATTACCTTTTACTACACGGTTCCGGAGATGACAATGTGCATTTACAGAACACAATGCGCATGGCCGAAGCTTTAATACGAGCAAATAAGCAATTCGAGTGGTCTGTGTATCCAGATAAAAATCATGGTATTTACGGCGGTAATACTAGAGTGCATTTGTAT
>RCNE010001887.1_pt1 | contig 11381 bp, 11 predicted proteins | sample 2041361 | NCBI WGS metagenome assembly RCNE01 (sample SAMN09708229, study PRJNA481090) | Marine sediment metagenome, whole genome shotgun sequencing project.
ACCAAGCAAGCGCATCCGGAGGCCGGTGCAAATTGTGCCTGGGTGCCGTCGCCGACCGCGGCCACGTTACATGCGATGCATTATCACGCGGTCGATGTGCGACAGATTCAAAAAAAGCTGGCGAAACGTAAATTGGCCAGCATCGACGATATTCTGACGCCACCGCTGGCAATGGCTGAAACATTGTCCGACGCCGTGATTCAAAGTGATTTGGATAACAATGCGCAGGGCATACTCGGCTATGTTGTACGCTGGATCGATCAGGGTGTCGGTTGTTCGAAAGTGCCGGATATCGATGACATCGGTCTGATGGAAGATCGTGCAACATTGCGAATTTCCAGTCAGCACATTGCCAATTGGCTGTTGCACGAAGTCGCTACAGAGCAACAAGTCATGGACACTTTTAGGCGCATGGCGAAAATTGTTGACGAGCAAAACAGCGGCGATCTTTATTATTCACGAATGAGTGACGATTTCGACGCCAGCATTGCTTTCCAGGCTGCATGTGCATTGGTGTTTGAAGGAACAGATCAACCCAGTGGTTATACCGAGCCGTTGTTGCATCAATACCGTCGCAACAAAAAGGCCGAAATCAGCGGCCCAACATAAAGTGCGATTAGTTCGTCTAATGCTGTCCCTGGTTGTGATTGTTGCCGGCAGTACGCATGCGGCAGAACCATTGACGATCGCAGTCGCCAGTAATTTCCAGGCTACAGCGAAAGAAGTCGCCGCTAAGTTTTCGGCGACGACAGATATTCCAGTTCGAATTAGCAGCGGTTCGACCGGCAGCCTGTACGCGCGGATTGTCAATGGTGCGCCTTACGATATATTCCTGGCGGCGGACACTGCGAGGCCGCAACTGTTGGCGGATGGCGGTTATGCGGTCGCAAACTCTATTTTTATCTATGCAAGCGGGCGACTGGTGCTGTGGTCTGCCGATCCGCAGTTCGAAGATCGGAATTGCGGCGAAGACCTTGCAAGTGGCACGTTCAAACATCTGGCGATTGCCAATCCGAGGACTGCACCCTATGGGCTGGCCGCAAAAAACTATTTGGAAGCGCAACAACTCTGGGACAGAGTTAGCGATAGACTCGTATTCGGCGAGAATATCGTGCAGACGTTTCAGTTTGTCGCGACTGGCAATGCGACTATGGGATTGATTGCAGCCTCTCAGGTCAGCGGCGATAAACCGGCGGCAACGACATGTCTCGAAGCGCTACATGGACAGGCCGCGGCCGACCTTCAAATCGACCAGGCCGGGATTGTATTGGCCGCATCGCAGAACCAAGCGGCCGCTGAACGATTTATGCGTTTCATGCAATCATCTGAGATTGTCGAACTCCTGGCGCAACGCGGTTATCGTGCTGATGCGACTGCGGCGTTTTAGCGGTGGATTTCGGACCACTTTTATTGTCTGTGCAACTGGCGTTCACCACGACGCTTATCTTGATCGTCGCTGGCGCGCCTCTAGCCTGGTGGCTATCACAGACACGATCGAGAATGCAGCCATTCGTTCAAGCCCTGGTTGCTATGCCGATAGTCTTACCGCCAACCGTCTTAGGTTTCTACTTGTTGATTCTATTGGGGCCAAACGGCGCAATCGGCGCTTGGTGGGTGAAAGTATCAGGCGACGCACTGACTTTTTCGTTCGTCGGTTTAGTCATAGCGTCATGTATCTACAGTTTGCCATTTGCTATTCAGCCGATGCAAAACGCTTTCGAGGCGTTACCTAAGAAGAACATGGAAGCAGCTCGGACGCTCGGAGCTTCCAGGCTTGATGCATTCCTGTCGGTTGCAGTGCCATTGTCTGCGCGCGGATTTGTCAGCGCCATCGTCTTGAGTTTCGCGCATACACTCGGCGAGTTTGGTGTTGTATTGATGGTTGGTGGCAATATACCGGGCGAAACGCGCGTCGTATCCATAGCGATTTATGACCACGTCGAAACGCTGAACTATGCGGCTGCACATAAGTTGTCGTTGACGTTGATGGTATTTGCGTTCGTTACCTTGTTTAGCATGTTCGTCATCAACAGGCGGCAGGCGAAATGACCAGCATTTCGCTAAAGCATAGCGTTCGCAAAGAGGATTTTGTTCTTGATGTTGATACTAAGATTCCGGACCGAGGGGTAACTGGCGTCTTCGGCGAGTCGGGATCAGGTAAGACGACACTATTGCGTTGTATCGCGGGTCTGGAGGGTCCGACCGACGGTGACACAACGCCGGTACATCAACGCCGCATCGGTTACGTTTTTCAGGAAGCGCAGTTGTTCGCTCATCTGTCGGTACGGAAGAACATTGAATACGGTCTGAAGCGCAATAGCGGCTCAGTAGTATCGGTAGACGAGGTCGTCTCCTTGCTTGAATTGGATGATCTGCTCGATCGCTCGGTATCCGGACTGTCCGGTGGTGAAGCGCAGCGCGTTTCGATCGCTCGGGTTTTGTGTCAGTCGCCACGCTTGATTTTGATGGATGAACCGTTGTCGGCATTGGACGAACGGCGCCGAAACGATGTATTGCCGTATCTCGATCGACTGCATGCTGATTCATCGATTCCCATAATTTACGTGACTCACAGTATTGACGAGATTTGCCGTCTTAGTGATCATCTGCTGGTCTTGGATAGCGGCAAGATTGTTGCCGAAGGCGAACTGCAAGCGACGTTGGCGAGAACTGATCTTCCGCAGCTTGGCGGAAAAAATGCGGGCGCGATTATTGAAGCAAGGCGGACCCATTACGATGAAAAATTCGACCTGACGCATTTTGATTTTTCGGGTGGTGAGTTTCGTCTACCCGGATCCTCTGAAGTTGCCGCTGTACGACTGCGCATCAAAGCGAGCGACATTAGTTTAACGAGAGTGGCTCCTGAATTGAGTACGATCCTGAACATTCTCGCTGCGAAGATTGTGGAGATCAGCGCGGAGAGTACGGCGACAAATCTCGTCAAGCTGGCGGTCGGCGATGACTTGCTATTGGCGAGAATTACGCGGCGCTCGACCCACGAGCTGCAATTACAAATTGGCGACGAAGTATTTGCTCAAATAAAGTCAGTCACGATTCGCCGCTGAGACTAGATCCAGGAACGATTGTTCGGTGACGCTTTCAGGTATGCGGCTCAATACCGCATCCTCAATCTCAATTGGCCAGGTACCGAGCATGCTGGCGATAGTCACGTACATACCCTGTATGGAAATGATGTCGAGAATCTGTCGCTCGCTGAAATGGCGTTGCAATTGCATTCGTAGATCAGGTTGCAAGCAGCGCTCCGCGACCAGCGCGTCGACACTTTTTAACAAGTCACTATCTTTCTCGCTCCAATTGCTAGCACCAGGTCCCGCCGCGACACGCTCAATTTCCTCAATTGACAGGCCAGATGCGAGTCCGCGGTCGACATGTGCTGCCCATTCGTACCAGGCCTTCATCAACACCGCGACCCGCAGAATGACAAGCTCGGCCTCGCGCTTCTCGAGGTCGCCTCCTGATACGGAATACATGCGATAGCCCCACCAGGCCTTCAATAATGGCGGGTGATTGGCCAGCAGGCGATGAATATTGATGGGCTCGCCATTCATCTCATCAATGATGTACTGAAGTGAAGGATCCCACTGTTCTGGTGGTATTGCTTGCATGCGTAATCCTTATAATTCCTTGTATATATGTGCGCTACGTCAAGTCACACGGTGCAATGGCAATGCACAATACACTCTTTCCATCCGAGTTTGTTTCGAGTCACATGCAGCCCGAGGTTTTCTACATTGTTGTTGCGATGATGTTGGCAAGCGCCACGCTTTCCATCATATTTTTTATTGCGTGGAGAACTCTGGGGCGAAAGGCGTATGCGCTGAGCTGGTCGGTGGGTTTTTTGAGCGCTACCCTGCAGTGGTTCTTTAATCTGCAGCGCGACTGGTTCCCAAGTTTTGAAGCATACTGGTTGACCATAAATTCCCTGGGGTTGGTGTTGATTACGCTCGGCCTGCGCGGTCATTGCCAGCGAACAAACTGTCAGCACTTGCCGGCGAACCTGTGGCCATTTGCAGGTGTCGTCTATGCCGGTATCGTCTGGACTACAGTGATCAATCCGCACATCGGGATTAGCACTGCCCTTGTTCCAGCAGCGGCTGGTATTACGTTGCTCCTTTCAGCATTGATGATAGTCCGAAATCGCATTCATCCGCGACCCGCCGAATGGGCGGCAGCCGCAAGTATGTTGTTGTTCGCTATCACGCAAGGAATCGCCGCTGGCATGGCAGTGATGCAAGGCGCAGGCGGTGATGTCGCCTATCAGGCGCTGTACATGCATTACAATTTTCTGACATTGCCCGCAGGTTATATGGCCATGGGCATGTTCGTTATCTTCATGTTGGCATCGGATATATCGATCGATATGAAGGAAATCGCGATTCATGATCAGTTGACTGGTGTGCTGAACCGTCGCGGTCTGGGCGAGCGGGGTGCGCAGGCTTACGCCACGGCACGCCGCACAGGCCGTCCAGTGTCGGTGATCATGAGCGATATTGATCGCTTCAAGAAAATAAACGATGAATACGGCCATGCATTCGGGGATATTGCGCTGGTGCATTTTTCCAAATTGATGCGCGAAAATCGCCGTGCCGAAGATGTACTTGCCAGGATAGGCGGCGAAGAATTCGCGCTGATTCTGCCAGGTACCGAGCTTGCTGCTGCAATGGATATCGCCGACAAGCTTTGCGCCAAAATTGAATCCCATGAAATGCAAGTCGATGGCGTGATGATAGCGATGACTGCCAGTTTCGGCGTCGCGATGGTGTCGGACAACGATACCTGTTTATCAGATACCGTGAGTCGGGCGGATCGCGCCTTATACCGCTCCAAGCGCGCTGGCCGTAATCAGGTCGATCTGGAGTCCTCGCAACTGATGCTCGCAGCAGACGGAACAATCAAACCCATTTCTGCCTAAGGCAAGCGGTGTACTATATTCGCCGCGGTCGAATGAGCGACGGATTATGGCAGGCAAAGACAAGGTGGTTGGAGTGATCGGCGGCATGGGGCCTGGCGCCACGATCGACTTCATGTCGCGTGTGTTGGCAGAAACGCCGGCAGAAGAGGATCAGCAGCATGTGCGCATGCTGGTCGAGCACAATCCACGAATCCCCAGTCGACAACTCGCGATGCGCGGCGAAGGCGAGAACCCTGGCCCAACGATCGCGGCTATGGCGAGGCGCCTGGAATCCTGTGGTGCCGACTTTATTGTCATGCCGTGCAATCTGGCGCACGCGTGGCAGGCGGATATTGAGAACGCCACCAGCATCCCATTCGTCAGCATTATCCAGGAGTCGGTGTTGTCGGCGATTTCGCGTAGCGGCGACGGTAGTGCGGTCGGTTTGATGACGACGCCGGGGTGTCATTCGTCGGGGCTGTATCAACAGGTTTTGGCTGACTGTGGTCGACCAGTTGTGGAGCAAACTACCGATGAGCTCGCAAAGACCATGATATTGGTGGAGAGGATCAAAAGTGGTGATGTATCCGACGAAGTTGCTGACGGATTGCGCTTGCTTGCAGAGCAGCTAGTCATTCGCGGTGCCAGCGTCTTGATTGCAGCTTGTACTGAGTTGCCGATGGTCCTTGATGAATCCATGTTCGACGTTGCTTTTGTATCGTCCACTGACGTCTTGGCGAAGAAAGCTGTCGCTCTGGCACTCGGTGACGCTTAAATAATACTCTATGAACCAAGGAAGTAGATCATGCAGATGTCTAAATTTCCACGCGCGAAGCTAGCGCACTTACCAACACCCCTCGAACATATGCCGCGGCTGAGCGAGCACCTCGGTGGCCCTGACATTTACGTCAAGAGAGACGATTGCACCGGCCTTGCCAGTGGCGGCAACAAGACGCGTAAGCTCGAATTCTCAATGGGCGAGGCGTTGGCGCTGGGAGCGGACACGATAATCACTGTTGGTGCTGTCCAGTCGAATCACGTCAGGCAGACGGCCGCAGCAGCCTGCAAGCTCGGCCTGGCTTGCGAAGTCATGTTGGAGCATCGCGTCCAACAGCCCAGCGATACCTATAGCAACTCCGGAAACGTATTTTTGGATCGAATATACGGTGCTAATTTGCGCGAGTATCCAGCGGGCACTGATTTTGCTGCGGCGATGGCTGAAATCGCAGCTGAGGTTCGCGCCAAAGGCGGGACTCCGTACTATGTGCCAGGTGGTGCGTCGAATGCTGTTGGGGCGCTGGGCTATGTCCAATGTGGTATCGAATTACTGTCGCAATGCGAACAGGACGGCCTTGTTTTTGATTACCTCGTCACTGCAACCGGTAGCGCCGGCACCCACGCTGGCCTTGCGGTAGGCTTACGGGGCTCCGGAAGCGATCTGCCGATGCTGGGATTCGGCGTTAACGCGCCGCAGGATATTCAGGAAGAGCGTGTCTTCAAGTTAGCAGTGGAGACGGCCGAGCTGGTATCAGCGCCTGGCTGCGTCGTACGTGACGACATCATCGCTGATTGCAACTACATTGGTCCCGGTTACGGCGAACCGACAGAGTCGATGAACGAGGCGATTCTAATGCTCGCTCGCTATGAAGGCTTGTTGTTCGATCCTGTCTATAGCGGCAAGGCCCTGGCCGGAATGATCGACTACATCCGCAAAGGCCGTTTCAGCAAGGGGCAAAAAATCGTGTTTTTGCATACCGGCGGCTCGGCCGGCCTGTTCGCCTACTCTGATTCGCTCAAGACCTGACGACGCGAAGCTAACATTTCTCGACACAGGTTTTTTCACCGAAAGCGTCGTATCATTGTGGCCATGCAACCCATGATTTCCATTAATTCTCTGCACAAGGTCTATGCCGGTGGTCTTACGGCCCTTAATGACATCAATCTCGAAATCAATCGCGGCGAGATTTTCGCGCTGTTAGGCCCCAATGGCGCCGGTAAGACAACACTGATCAATATTGTTTGCGGGCTCGTTAACGCGACGGCAGGAAGCGTCGCGGTCGGTGGTCATGATATCGACCGCGAGTATCGCCAGACTCGCTCAAAAATAGGTCTGGTGCCACAAGAGTTACCGATCGAGTCGTTTGAGACCATTTGGAAGTCCTGTTGCTTCAGCCGCGGCCTGTTTGGCAAACCAGCGAACTCTGCGCACATCGAAAAGGTCTTACGTTCCTTGTCGCTTTGGGATAAGAAAGACACGATTAGCATGCAGCTCTCCGGCGGCATGAAGCGGCGCAGCCTGATCGCCAAAGCTCTGGCGCATGAGCCGGAAGTTCTGTTTCTGGATGAGCCCACGGCCGGTGTCGATGTCGAGCTGCGCCAGGATATGTGGAATGTGGTCGCGGCGCTCAAAGAAGAGGGCGTGACGGTCATTCTGACGACGCATTACATAGAGGAAGCGGAACAACTAGCCGATAGAGTTGGTGTGATCAACAACGGCGAAATCATATTGGTCGAGGAGAAAGACCGGCTAATGCGCGACATGGGCAAGAAGCATTTAGTCCTGAACTTGCAGCAGCCGCTGCTGGATATACCGGCTGCATTGTCTGCATACCAACTTGAACTCAGCGATGACAAGCAAGACTTGACCTATAGGTATGACACCAAACGCGAACGAACAGGCATCACCGCTTTGCTTAGCGACTTGATCAGCGCTGGCATCCATTTCAATGATTTGCAGACGTCGCAGAGTTCCCTGGAAGATATATTTGTCGATTTGGTGCACAAAGACTCATGAACTTCTACGCTGTAAAAGCAATTTATCGTTACGAAATGGCGCGCATGTTTCGTACCGTGGTGCAGAGTATCGTCGCACCGGTACTGTCGACGTCTTTGTACTTCGTTATTTTTGGTTCGGCAATTGGTTCGCGCATTACCGAGATAGACGGCGTTAGCTATGGCGCGTTCATCGTTCCTGGTTTGATCATGCTGTCGATCATGACGGAGAGTATTTCGAATTCGTCTTTCGCCATCTACTTTCCCAAATTTACAGGCACGATATTCGAGATATTGTCGGCGCCGGTTTCCTATGTCGAAGTGGTATTGGGGTACGTGGGCGCCGCCGTTACTAAGTCCTTATTGATTGGAATCATTATTCTGAGCACGGCGAGTTTTTTCGTCGACATCGAAATCGCTCATCCACTGATTATGGTCACCTTTCTCTTACTAACCTGTATTTCGTTTTGCTTGTTCGGATTCATTCTCGGAATATGGGCGACTGGCTGGGAAAAGCTGACAATCGTGCCAATTCTGATAATCATGCCGCTTACGTTTCTGGGCGGCACGTTTTACTCGATCAGCATGCTGCCGCCGGTCTGGCAAACGATCAGCCTTTTCAATCCAATGGTCTATCTGATTAGTGGCTTTCGCTGGAGCTTCTACGAGAACTCAGACGTTAGCGTTGCATTGAGTCTTACCACTACCATCGGTTTCCTGATTATCTGTCTGCTGGTCGTCAGGTGGATATTTAAGTCCGGATATCGACTTCGTAGCTAGTCTTATGATGCGTAAAATAATGCTGATGCTGTCGCTGGTCGTTGCGGGCGAAATGGTTTTCGGCCTCGCGTTTGGCGTGCCACGTTTCTTTCGCCCAACCATGCTCGAAGTGTTTGGTTTCACGAATACGCAGTTAGGGGACATGTTCGCGATTTACGGCGTTGCCGCGATGTTGTCGTATTTCCCCGGCGGCGTGCTGGCCGATCATTTTTCGCCGCGCTCGTTAATTGCTATTGCACTGTTCGCGACTGCGATCGGCGGCCTCTATATGGCCTCGATCCCGAGTGCTGCGTACATGCGCGTTCTTTACGGCTACTGGGGAGTAACCACGATATTCTTGCTTTGGGGTGCGTTGATCGCTGCGACTCGTGATTGGGGAAGTGATAAGACACAAGGTGCTGCTTTTGGAATTCTTGAAGGTGGCAGAGGATTGGTCGCTGCGGCGCTGGCATCAGTCGGCGTTGCTATATTGGCCCTGTATTTCCCAGAGAATGTCAGCCAGGTTTCGGCCGAGGATCGCGAAGCGGGCTTACGTGCGGTTATTTATCTATATACGTTGGTAACTTTTCTTGCCGGTGTGATTGCCTGGTTTCTGATTCCCGCGATCAGTACCCAGACTGGCCCTCAGCTGAGTCCTGTGCGAGGCGTGTCTATTGTTCTGCGGCGACCAGTAGTCTGGGCGCAAGCGGGCATCATTATTTGTGCCTATTGTTGCTACAAAGGACTGGATAACTATTCGCTGTACGCAGTAGATGTACTGGGAAAAAATGAAATTGAAGGCGCACGACTGGCTTCCTACGGAGCCTGGACTCGCCCAGTTGCAGCGATAATTGCTGGCATCGTTGCCGATCGCTTTATCGCGAGCCGCTCTATTGGCGTAATCTTTGGCCTATTGATGTTGTCTTATGCTTGGTGGGCTGTGACTGAACCAGTTGCCGCTGGCGTTTCGATTGTCTACCTGAATTTCTTCGTTACCTACATAGCTGCTTTCGCTTTGCGCGGAGTCTATTTTGCCTTGCTCGAAGAAAATCGAACGCCGAAGTTCATTACCGGTACGACGGTTGGCATTATTTCCTTCGTCGGCTTCACGCCGGACGCCTTTTTCGCGCCTATCGGGAATCGCATACTCGATGCGAACCCCGGCATCATCGGCTTTCGTAATTATTTCCTATTTCTCGCCGCGATAGCGGCGGCTGGTATTCTTGTCACTGCCTGGATGATGTGGCTGCAACGACGCGGACAGCTCTGGAAAGGCATTGACGCGACAACGAAATAAATGAATACCCATACAGGTCTCTATTAGGCATGAAATCAAAATCATCAATACGTGAACAGCTGCGACGCAATGCGGTTGCTTTGATCAGCCTGGCGATTGCAGTGACCAGCCTTGGCTACAACACATGGCGTAATGAGGCGAGCGAGAACAATCGCAATCAGCGGCTGGTGTCCATTCAGGTGTTGCTGATGCTGGGTGATTTGCAGCTACTGACTATGGACCGACATTACGGCAATCAAATTAACGAGAGGGCTGTATCACGTGCTGCATGGGCAAAGGTCTTGACCATTCGCGATATTGCGCAAGTCGCTGACGGGGCAGTGCCGGAAGCAACCCGGGACCTGTATGAAACCTGGAACTCTGACTATGACAAGCTTGGCTCGAAGGATGAGGCCAAGGACAGAATCATTGACGCGATAGAGCAGGTACGTCGTGATACACACGACGTTCTCAAGAGCTTAAATTAGGTGTTTACTCAGTTAGCTCAAAGCCGATAATGATTGGATCGTGATCTGAAGCCCGGTACGGGGAGTCAGCGTCGAATAAGTCGGGATTGCGGCCATGCTCAAGATTGTAATCGAGCAAAGGAGGCTCATCGGCATTGATGTGCCATGCAACCGTTTCCGCAACTTGAGCCAGCAAAGAGCGCGTTGCGAGAGCGTAATCGAGCGCGCCAGCCTGTCCGTTGAAGACGAATGAATAGGTGTCAACTTGCTCTGCCAGGAGATTTGTCAGGCCGGCATTCTGTAGCGCCACTAGCGGGTCTTCTTTGGGATACGCATTGAGGTCGCCGATAATCAGGTAGTCAGGGTCGCCACTGTTCGTTGGGTCTGTCTTGATCCAGTCTGCAATGGCATTTGCAGCATTGCGGCGCGCCAGATTGCAGTTGCCTTGCCCATCGCTAAGGTTTGCATCACCAGCTGAATCGCAGGAAGATCCTTTCGACTTCAGGTGATTAACGACGACCGTCATTACGGCTCCGTTACTCAACTTTTCGAAGGCTTGTGCCAATGCTGGCCGATTCTTATTTTCCTTGAAGCGAGAATCGACGGACGAGTCCAGCAAAGCAAAGGTGTCGAGTGCCCGAACACTTGATGCGTCATAAATGAAGCCGGTTTTAATGGCGTCGTCGTTGATCGTGCCGGTATCGACATATTCGTAATTGCCGCCGCCGATACGATCATTCAACGCGTCGACCAGATCGGCAATAGAAGCACCGGTGTCGTTCTCAAGCTCGATGAGACCGACAATATCGGCATCCATCAGCGCCAATGCAGACACTATTTTGGCGAGTTGTCGGCGCAATTCTTTTTTGCTATCAGCGCCGCGACAGTTGTGCTGGCTGTTGTAGCCGCAGACCGCCGCGCCAGTATCGACACGCGAGAAATAATTTAGGACATTGAAGCTCGCGACTCGCAACGACCCAGCAACTTCGGGTGCGCCGGGCCTGGGGTTGTCATTGTTGAAAATTACAGCTTCTGTCGGCATTAACCGCCAAGACTGGTCACCCGCACCGCCGCTACCTCGTGAAAATCGAAGATTGCCGGTCGCCGCCGTGATCGAGTCGCCGCTTCGCAGCGAATAATCTGCCGCAGAGCCGGCGCTCAGGTGCCGCATTAATGCTGGATTGGACGAACGTTT
>RCNE010002090.1_pt1 | contig 11380 bp, 15 predicted proteins | sample 2041361 | NCBI WGS metagenome assembly RCNE01 (sample SAMN09708229, study PRJNA481090) | Marine sediment metagenome, whole genome shotgun sequencing project.
TGTTGAATGTCACTCACAACTGACCCGGTATTGTCACCGAGATTTGACCCGCTCAGTCGTTATGCTTTGTTCGTCATGATGTGGTCAATGCCGGTGTCTCCTTCCGTTTTTGTTTCGCTATCTCGGAGCTGGCTTTGAAGCGATAACTGTCATTGCCAGTCTCAAGAATGTGGCAGCGATGGGTGAGCCGATCGAGCAAGGCCGTGGTCATCTTGGCGTCACCGAAGACCGTTGCCCATTCGCTGAAGCTCAGGTTGGTGGTGATGATCACGCTGGTCCGCTCGTAGAGTTTGCTGAGAAGGTGGAACAGTAGTGCGCCGCCTGATGTGCTGAACGGCAGGTATCCCAGCTCATCCAGTATCACGAGATCCGTCTTGATCAGTGCCTCAGCGATTTTCCCGGCTTTGCCTAGGACCTTCTCCTGCTCCAGCGCGTTGACCAGTTCGACCGTCGAGAAGAAGCGGACGCGTTTGCGGTGATGCTCGATGGCCTGAACGCCCAGGGCGGTCGCAACATGTGATTTCCCCGTGCCTGGTCCGCCGATAAGGACGACATTCTCTGCCCCGTCCTTGAACTCGCATCGATGCAATTGGCGGACCAGAGCCTCATTGATCTCGCTGGCCGCGAAGGTGAAGCCTGAGAGGTCTTTGTAGGCTGGGAAGCGTGCAGCCTTCATATGATAGGCGATGGAACGCACCTCTCGTTCGGCCTTGAGCAGCTGTGAGAGTATGGGGATGGCTGCGTCGAATGCAGGTGCCCCCTGTTCGATCAGGTCGCCCACGGCCTGTGCCATTCCAGGCAACTTTAGGCTTCGCAGCATGATGACGATGGCAGCACCAGCAGAATCATGACGCATGACGCGTACCTCCTTGCCGCAGCCCATCGTAGCGGCTGACATTGGCCTCAGGTTCCTTACTCAAGGAGAGCGCGGAAGGCGGCGTCACGTCTGGCTGATCAGTTGGCTTTCCATCCACGAGCCTGTGAAGCAGGTTCAGCACATGGGTCTTGGTGGGCACGCCTGCGTCCAGTGCCATTTCTACGGCGCAGAGCACAGCCTGTTCGTCATGCTGTAAAACCAAGGATAAAATATCAACCATCTCCCGATCACCACCCGGCTTGCGCAGCATCAAACCTTGCAATTGTCGGAAGGGATCGGGCATTTCCACGAACGGCACACCGTTGCGCAGCGCGCCCGGTTTACGCTGCACCACGGCCAGATAATGGCGCCAGTCGTAGATCACGCGCCCAGGCTGGCGGTGTGACCTCTCAATGATGCGTTCGTGCCTGCAAATCACGGCCCCCTCGGCCACGATGACCAGCCGTTCAGGATAGATGTGCAGGCTAACAGCGCAGTTCGCGAAGCTGGCAGGCACAGAGTAGCGGTTGCGATCAAAGGTGATCAGACAGGTCGGTGACACCCGCTTGCTCAACTCAACAAAGCCATCAAAGGCTGTAGGCAACGGCATCAACGCCGGTTTCTCAACCTCCCAGATGTCGGCGATACTTCCGGGCAAGCGGCCATGAGCAGTCTCGGCCCACAGCACCTTACAGCGATCTTCCAGCCAGTCATTCAACGCCTCAAGGTCCGGAAAGCTAGGGGCGACTTGCCACAGACGATGGCGCGCATCGCGGACGTTCTTCTCAACCTGACCTTTCTCCCATCCTGCTGCCGGATTGCAAAACTCAGGCTCAAAAACATAATGACTGGTCATCGCCAAGAAACGCGCATTTATATCGCGCTGCTTGCCTCGACCGACACGGTCAACAGCTGTCTTCATATTGTCATAGATGCCTCGGTTGGGAATGCCGCCGAACACCCGGAAGGCATGCCAATGTGCATCAAACAGCATCTCGTGTGTCTGCAACAAATAGGCCCGCACCAGAAACGCACGGCTATGTGACAGCTTGATATGAGCGACCTGAAGCTTGACCCGCTCACCGCCGATAATGGCCCAATCCTCGCTCCAATCGAACTGGAACGCCTCGCCGGGCTGAAACACCAACGGCACGAAAGTCCCGCGCCCAGTTGTTTGCTGCGCGCGCTGCCGATCTGCTTTCCATGCACGCACAAAGGCTGCGACCCGCTCATACGAGCCGTCAAAACCTAGCTTCATCAGATCAGCATGCATCTGCTTGGCTGTACGACGGTCCTTGCGCGATTTGCGCTGCTCCATCACAAGCCAGCCCGACAGTTTCTCCACGAACGGGTCCAGCTTGCTTGGCCGCGTCGGCGTCTGGAAACTCGGCTCCACTATCTCAGCCCGCAGGTACTTCCTGATGGTGTTGCGAGACAGTCCCGTCCGCCGTGCAATCTCGCGTATGGGCATCTTGTCTCTTAATGCCCACCGTCGAATAACGCCTAAAAATCCCATGTCTATCACTCCAATATCCCCCGACAAATCCCGTCAGGGGCAAGTTTGCACATGGGTCAGTTCTCAGTGACAATTCTGACCTCTACCGGGTCAGTTGTGAGTGACATTCAACAGTTCTGTCTTTGCTCGAGAGTGCGGGGGAAAGCCAAGCAAAGGTTTCTCCTACCTCGGGAAAATCGTAGAACTGGCGTTCCGCTTCCGAAAGTGCATCCTGCCCTGAAGCCATACATCCAGAAATGTGCGCCAAACGTCTCCGGGCGAGTCGGCCAAGCTGAAGCTCCCTCATGACGGGATCATCGAACATTGCTGCCTGTTGAGACCAAAGAAAAGCCGCACCTTCGATATGTTGGCGAAGAACCGGCGCTGTAACAAGTAGATTTTGTAACAGGCGGCTAATTCAGATCGATAGAGCCGCCCCTTATCCGGTTTGACCCGGTCGCGTGGCTCACAAGATGAGTACCTCGGATGGTTACATGACCATCCTTTTCGAGAATGATCGCGGCCGAGCCGACACGCAGTTCGATCCGGTCTTTCCCTTCGATCTTGACCAACTTTCCATCCTGAATGGCACTGGGCGGAGTTGGATCCGGGTGCAGTATTCGACCGACAATGAGAGGTCTATCTCGCGCGCCGTCCTCAAACAGGAGGGCTACTTGGGCGCCAATATCTTTGCTGTCCAGTTCAGTAAGGCTGCGCGCCGCGATCGCAGAAGATTCTGGATTTTCGGGGAAAACCACAAGCGGCAATCCCCCTTTGAACCCCATGATCATTCCGATCATGACACCGCCTGCAGTCTTATCAACTTGCATATCGGTCTCCTCGCATCTTTCCGCTGAGTGACATCAATCTACGAGAAAGTACCATAGATAGAGCGACGTGTCAGCAACCTAGGTTAACCCTCGGTAAGGTTGAAGTGGGCAGCTTTTTAACCAGCGTCTTGGTGATTTTCAGATGCCGGGCTGGTTTAGCTGCTCATCCGTGGATGTCCTCAAGATCAGTTTTATCGATTCTGTCGCAATATTGCGACCTAAAACATCTGGGGCGGGTTGAAAAATGCTGACTCGCAAGGTGTGTTCCTAAATGCTCAAATCAAAGGGCATTTTCGGTATTCTAGAGTAGAATAATGCCTATTGTTAAACTAAATCCACGATCTAAGAGGCTGAGCTTCAGTAATTTTGAAGTTGAGAACCCGGTTGTTTTTGGCTTTTTCGACAAGTTGCAAGCTTCCGAGCGGGATGATGCGTTCTTCAAAGCCATCAACATCGGTGTCTTGGCACTTATGGAAGATAGGCTTTCATCTTTCTTGGCAAAGACTTCAAATCATCTTGGAACGGAGCTTGAAAGCTTCAAGATGATCTTTGACATGAAGCAAGAGATTTTTCTTCGGTCAGCTGCCAAGGGGTTGATTGCTGAGGAAGAGATAGCCGAATTTCTGGCTTCTTTTTTCAAAGAACAAAAGCTTGCTGATACTGTGTCTCTAACGGGAGCCACCAAGGGTAACTTGGGGAACAACAAAACTGGCGACATTGTGTGCGAAATTGACGGAAAAGACGATAAGAGGATCGTTATCGAGTCAAAGTTCGACAAAAGCCTTTCACTTGGGGACATACGCTCGAAGGATGTATTTGCGAGCGGTTCAGACACGGCTTGGAGCCAACTGATCGAAGCGCAGGCAAACCGAAACGGCAAGACGGCAATTATTGTCTTTGACATCGCTTCGGTGAGCAACTCAGTCTTGAAAGCTGTGCAGAATGTTCGATACGTTCCGCAGGTTGGCTTTTGTGTCATTGTTGATAGCGGCAAGGGCGACTACACCAATTTGATCATTGCATACATGCTTGCGCGCGATCTGGTGCAGTTCTCTACTCAGGGTGAGTTAGACAAGGACTTCTTGGCCTTGTTCATCAATCGGATTCTTAAGGACCTCACCGAAATCAGACAAGTTGAGAAGCTGGTTAGAAACAATATTGAGAACAAAAAGAAAATTCTTGAGTAATTAGAAAAAAGCATGTTGGCAATGGAGTTTACCCAACAGTATTTAACGAAATTTTTAACAGACGGGACGCTGAGTAAGGAGGATCTTCTTCATTGCTACAAAGGCGATGAAGTTCGCGCAAAATTCAAAGATATCGATGTGCTCCGCTGAAAACCGTAAGCCGTGCGACGAACCAAATTCTTGAGCTTCGTCTACGTGGGCACCTCAAGTCAAACGCTCCAAGAGTTCTTACGCCTGCAGCTCTCTTTCATGAGAAACTATAGTTGACACGCTCTCACGCTTACTATCGGCCTAACACTTGGGAACAAGAATCGGTAAACCGCCAAGCTGAACGGCATTGATCCACAAGCATGGCTCGCAGACACGCTCGCTCGCATCCCAGACTACAAGATCAATCGCGTCGATAATCTCCTGCCGTGGAAAACTGTTCAATAGGAGCAGTCATACCGGACGCTTACTGCCCGGATAGATGTATCGCATCTTGACGTACGTATCAATCAGTGATACATGTCCGGAATGATCCAAAGCACCAAGGGTAAACTCGCCGCCAATGCCGTGAAAAGCAAGTACGGCAAAGGCTTCCCCGGTGACTTGGTGAAGCGCACGCAAGCGATGCTCACAGCGTTGGATGCTGCGGTTGTCGTGGAGGATTTACGCTTTCTACCCGGCAACCATTTGGAAGAACTGAAAGGTGATCGGGCTGGGCAACATTCCGTGCGGATCAACGGCCAATGACGCATCTGCTTTGTCTGGACGCCGAATGGCCCTGCCGATGTCGAGATTGTCGATTACCACTGAAAGGATACGCTGATGAGCCTGCTTGAAGACCCAATGCACCCCGGTGAAGTCCTGAAAGAGCTTTACCTTGACCCCCTAGAACTGGGGGCAATCGCGTTTGCGCGGCGTCTGGATGTGCCGCGGACGCGCATCGAGCGATTGATCAAGGGAACCACAGGGATCACGCCTGACACGGCGCTGCGGCTCGCCCGCGTTTTCAACACCACCCCAGCTTATTGGGTAAACTTGCAGACGAATTACGACATGTCGGTAGCAGCAAAAGAGATCGACGTTTCTAGCATTGAGCCGCTCATCGCGGCTTAGTGCGTCAGCCCCCGGTCCATCTCGACCTCCCGCGCCTCTAGCTCTGTCTCAACCTCTTTTCGGCGGCTTTCGCTAAGCTCAAGCTCGTCCTCAATTGTTCGTCCAGCGTGTCGTAGCTCGCTTCCTCGCTCAATAAGCCGCGCAACGCAGCCATTGATGCCGTTTGCAATTGAATGAGCACCGACACGCAAGCGGCCAAACCATCCATCTGGCTCTGCATCCCGTTCGTCGAGCGTTCCTCTAATCCGCTCAATTCCGTTGCTGAGGTCTCGCAAGCCGTCACCAACCGCTCGACGCAGGCGAGCAAGTCGCACTCCAAGGCAGTCAGGGGCGTCGTCATTCATCTCTCCTTGATCTCGATGCACAGCACCGGGGTTCCCGCCATCCTGCAGTTCTTCAGGGCGGTTCTTTGGGGGTCCATCACCAGCCAAATCTGGCCGTCCTGATTGATCCGCGTCAGGCCCAAGTCCGTCATCTCCGAGCGCGTCATGATCGCGACCCAAAGCCAGCTCGCCGCCATCATCGAGGCGATCACCGCTGTGATCAGACCCACGATCAGCCAAGGTGAGATCTTCAGCCAGCGTTTCATCTCTGAGGTCCGCGTCTCGAACCAATTCCGGTTCTGTCGTAGAAAGTGCTGGGTATCGGTCTCGATTGTACTGTGAACGTGTTGCGCAATGCTGTTCAAATCTGTCCTGAAGTTCTCCAATTGCGAAGCCATCGAGGCGGCGTGCTCCTGCTGAATCATGTCCAGATCCGCGTTCAATTTCTCGCTCAGCCGTGTCGGCTTGCCAGTTTTCATGGAAAATCTCTCCTTTCAAACGCCAGCGCTCGCCGGTTTCGGGGTCATGCGCGGTGAGGTAGGCTTTGCCCGCGCGCGGGATGTCGAAGCCCCCCTCTGTGAGGGCCTCAATCATGCTGGTGCGGTCGGTGATGTTGCCGACACTGACTTGGTTCAAAATCCACGCGTGCAGTTCGTCGCGACCTTGAGCGCGGCTTGGGGCTTCGATGGTATCCCGAGCTTCTTGCGCGCGCTCTAATTCCATCGGATCAGCCCAACCTTGGGTCTTGTTCATGACGTCGCGCAGACTGTCGAAGGCGTTCTGATAGCCAGGCGGCGCGATGTTCAGGCTTCGGCCTGAGGTCAGCTCAAAGCGCGGCGTGCAGAAATGCAGCTCGACGCGGTGTTCGTGGCTGTGACGGACCCAGAGCATGTCATATTGCTCAGGCGTCAGCCCCGCCAAGGCGACTATGACCTCGGCCTGCTGCGCCTCGTTCGGGGCATCTTCAACGGCGAAGCTGATCACAGTCCATTGGTGCGCACTGGCATCGATCAGCGCTTCGGTGCGGGATGGATCGCCGCGCAGCACCTCAGGCAAGGGTTCACGGACAAGGGCTGGCCGGCGGCATCGCGGATAAGGTCGCGATTGGCGTCGTAGGCCAGCACCTCGTGGGCAACGAGGTAGCCAACCGGACCAGCGCCCGCGCCTTTGCCATTGCGGAAAAACTTGATCAGCATCGGCGCGCTGCCTCGACGATTTGGGCAAGCTGGCGCTCGATGGTCAGCAAGCGACGGGCGACGGTCAGCGCGCCGAGGTCGGCACGGCCTGCCAGCATCGCGCGGTTCAGCCAGTGGGCGATCTGGTTGAGGTTGCTGCCGATGCGCCCGACGGCCAACACCAGCGCCGGATCGACGCGGGGGATGGGCTTGCGGCGACGGGTCTCAGTTAGGCCAAGCGCCTCGCGCAGAAGGGTCGCGGCGGGCAGGCCAGCAGCCTCGGCCTTGGCGCCCAACTGGGTCTTCTCAGCCGCTGTGCAACGGAAGACGAAGTTTCCGTCAGCGGCTCTTTGGTGCGGGCATAGCCTGCGCCGGTGGGGTTCGAAGGGGAGGCTTGCCGCCCCTCGCAAGGTCCCGTGTCAGAAGCGCCAGCGTATGACATGGGTCGCCTTGCTGTTTCCTTATCTGCCGGAACAATCTTGGTCATGATGCCAGCCCTACGGCGCGAACTTGGGCCTCTGTCACCAGCTTCGATCCCAGCAAAGCCGTGACTTGAGTCGGCGTAATATGCTTGCACATTGAATGGCTATCGCTGATCCAGCAGGCGAGCCGGGTGTGATGGTCGGCCTCGGACGCTGCCGATTGTTCGCGCTCTGCCTGCTGCCGTTCGAGATAAGGTCTCCAGCGCCGCAACTGAAACCAGTTGTCCGAAAAGCAGACCTTGGAACGGGTGAAACCGGCGCTTTTAGTCGCGTAAGCTTGAACCGCTCGCAACAAATCCTCCGGTGCGATCCCGTCCTTCATGGCTTCTTCGATCTGGGCTAGGCATACTGCTTTGCCGCGAATGAGATCCGGTGGATAGGCCCCTAAAATCTTCTCAGCCTCTAATTCCTCCGCCGCCTCCCGCTTGCGCGTAGGTGGTTTATGGATGGTTTTAGGATGGATTGGGGTCCGCTGTGGACCCCGTCTCAAATTCGGGTTCAACCGAGCTTTCCAGCGCCATAATCTGGGCCAGAGCGATCTGATAAATGACAGTGTAGCCGTTCTTGCACTTCCTGCGTCCGGTCTCGATCAGGATGCCTTCCTTCAGGAAGTCGCTGATCGTCCGCTTTACGGTGCTCTCTCCAAGCTCAGTGTGCCGCTGGATCGTTCCATTGGAACACCAGATGCCAGAGCCGTCGTCACTCGCCTTATCGGCAAGGAACATGATGATCTGCTTGCGGGCGGCACTTCCGAACCGGCGTTCGGCGCGTTCATTCGCGACGCGCCAGCTCATTGGGTGGCCTCAAAGTGCGCAAAGACGTGCGAATTTTGTACAGGTTTTGTACGAGATTTCTGCCATTTCAGCCGTATGCGGCCCGCACGCTGGCGTAAGTTCCCGCAAGCTTCTGCTCAAAGCCCTGTAAATAGGCCATATTTTATAGGCGTTTTTGGTGACCCCGATTGGATTCGAACCAATAACCTGCCCCTTAGGAGGGGGCTGCTCTATCCAGTTGAGCCACGGGGCCACGCGGCTTTGTGATACCGTGCTATTCACACAATGTCATCGCTTTTGCGCAACGCTTGAACCGCAGTGCCTGATTGCGGTAACACCTAAGTAGAGCTTCGCAATTCAAGGCAGGATAAAAACGTGACAGCCGAACCCAAGCGCGCCCTAACCTTACGCGATGTATCCGAAGCGTCCGGTGTATCCGAGATGACCGTCAGCCGCGTTTTGCGCAACCGAGGTGATGTTTCAGAAAGCACGCGGATTCGCGTTTTGGCCGCCGCTAAAGAACTGGGTTACGTGCCCAACAAGATTGCTGGGGCGCTTGCTTCGCAGCGGGTCAATCTGGTGGGGGTGATCATTCCGTCTCTGTCCAATATGGTGTTTCCGGAAGTCCTCACCGGCATAAACGAAGTGCTGGAAGATTCGCCGTTTCAGGCGGTGGTCGGGGTAAGCGACTACCTGCCTGAGAAAGAGGAACGGGTGTTGTATGAAATGCTGTCCTGGCGGCCGTCGGGCGTGATTATTGCCGGGCTGGAACATTCTGATGCCGCGCGCACCATGTTGCAAAATGCCGGAATCCCTGTGGTCGAGATCATGGATGTGGACGGCCGGCCGATTGACGCAATGGTGGGTATTTCTCATCGCCGGGCGGGTCAGGAAATGGCGCAAGCGATCCTGAAAGCTGGGTACGAACACATCGGGTTCATGGGCACAAAAATGCCACTGGATCACCGCGCCCGCAAACGGTTCGAGGGCTTTACCGAAGTATTGGCCAAGGCCGGCGTCGAGATCGAAGATCGGGCGTTTTATTCCGGTGGGTCTGCGTTGTTAAAAGGCCGCGAGATGACGCAAGAGATGTTGGAGCGCAGTCCCGATCTAGATTTTCTGTATTATTCCAACGATATGATCGGAGCGGGAGGACTGCTGTATCTTCTGGATCAAGGTATTGATGTACCGGGTCAGATTGGTTTAGCCGGTTTCAACGGCGTTGAGCTGTTGCAAGGTCTGCCCCGGCAATTGGCGACGATGGACGCCTGTCGTCTTGAAATTGGGCGCTCCGCCGCTGAAATCATAGTGAATTCGCTGTCGGGTGAAGAGACAGAGTTCTCAACTCAAATAACCCTGACTCCAAAGATCTCTTACGGCGACACACTAAAGCGGCGCTGAACCATGTCGCACCCTGTGCTGAAAAACACCGACGCGCGGCGCTTGTTTCTGGACCGGCATGGCTTGGGCGAGACACCGCAAGGTCTGGCCAAGGGCGCAGCACTTGGCGCGCTGATCGAACGGCTAGGATTTGTGCAACTTGACAGCATCAACACAGTTGCACGCGCCCATGATCTTATCCTGTTTGCGCGGCGCCCGGCCTACCGCTCGCACGATCTGAAGCGGCTTTATGAAAAAGATCGGGCGCTGTTTGAGCATTGGACTCATGATGCAGCCGTCATTCCGATGGGGTTTTATCCCCATTGGCACCTGCGCCGGTCGCGTGACGCCGAAATGCTCAAGACACAGTGGCGAAACTGGCGGCGAGACGGGTTCGAAACCCAGTTCGAAACTGTTCTGAATCATGTGCGCGATCATGGGCCGGTTTGCTCGTCGGACGTGGGTAAAGATGAAAAACGTGGATCAGGTGGCTGGTGGGATTGGCACCCCTCCAAGACCGCGCTGGAATACCTCTGGCGCAGTGGAGCCCTGACTGTAACCGGGCGCGACGGGTTTCGGAAACGCTATGATCTGACTGAGCGTGTGATCGAAGATGCGCTGGTATGCGCCTGTCCCGAACCGCTCGAAACAATTGACTGGAAGTGCGCAGGTGCGCTCGATCGTTTGGGTTTTGCCACATCTGGCGAGATCGCAGCGTTCTGGGCGACTGTGACCCCTGCCGAGGCAAAGAACTGGTGTGCCAGACAGGTGGCAAAAGGTGATGTGATTGAGATCGATGTCGAGGCGGCGGATGACGGCCTGCGTCGCAGCTTTGCCCGCCCGGAAGTCCTGCAACAGGCGGCATCTGCACCCGAGCCCACTTCGCGTCTCCGTGTTCTTAGCCCGTTTGATCCGGCATTGCGTGACAGGGCGCGTGCCGAGCGGCTGTTTGGGTTCCACTACCGGATCGAAGTGTTTGTCCCGGAGCCCAAGCGCAAATATGGGTATTACGTATTTCCGCTGCTCAAAGGCCGGCGCCTGATCGGACGCATTGATATGAAGGCCTTCCGGGAGCAGGACTGCCTTGTTGTGCGGGCGGTCTGGCCAGAAAAAGGCGTCCGCTGGTCAGCGGCCAAGACAACCCAACTCGAATCTGAACTCGCGCGCGTGGCGCGATTGGCCGGAGTGACCAGAGTTGATTTTGAACAGGACTGGCTGCGTCGCTGAACGGGTTTATTGAGAGAATTGAAACCTTGGGCCACCGTTTGAAGATCAGGCATTAATGCAGCGATGTGTCCAGTGAATCCATACGTTCAAAACCAGATTTGCAATCGCCGCGCTACAGGGTGCGATCTGGTCGTCAATATAGCCAGCATTATATCAACTTGAGCAAACCCGATCTCATCGCGCGACGTTACCCATGCCTGACCATTGGCGGCAGGATGAACGCGCAAGGTGAGGAACTGGTGCTGTTGGATGTCGCTAGCGTAGAAACACTGGCTGAGCAAATCGATGCTTGTGGCGCTGAGGCGGTCGCCATCTGCCTTTTGCACAGTAATGTTAATCCAGCCAATGAACAAGTCGTGGCCAATCTGCTGGCAACCCTTCGCCCCGGGTCTGGTGATTTCGATCTCCAGCGAAGTGAACTCGGAAGCACGTGAATTCGAACGGCAGTGGACAATCGTCGCCAACGCCTACATCGAGGCCTTCAATGGCAGGTTCCGTGCCGAGTGCCTGAATGCGCACTGGTTCATGGGGCTTGAAGATGCGGCCGAAAA
>RCNE010001888.1_pt1 | contig 11379 bp, 12 predicted proteins | sample 2041361 | NCBI WGS metagenome assembly RCNE01 (sample SAMN09708229, study PRJNA481090) | Marine sediment metagenome, whole genome shotgun sequencing project.
GCAGTGCATGAAGCAGGTGCCGTCGTTGCCGGTTGCGGCCATGAGGTCGGTGTTGACCTGGTACGGCTTGAGGAGCTCAACCCGGCTGGCCACTGAAGCCAGACCGCAGCATCTGGTGCGTGTTCTCCGCCGATCGCGTCGAGATCAACGCCTCGCGTCAGCGACTTCTAGAGATCCCGTATGACGAGATCGAAGGCATCCAACTCCATGGCGGTACTGAAGCCAGTGGCGGCGGCTTCATCGGCGGTGGCTTCGGTCTCGAAGGAGCGGCAGCCGGGATACTGGCAGCCACTGCTCTCAATGCACTGACGACCACGACCAAGACACACACGTTGATACAGATCACGACGTGCAAGGGCGAACTATTCCTCCTCTACAAGGGTGCAGAGCCAGGTGCGCTTCGGATCCTGCTGTCGCATGCGTTCACGCGGATACGGATGGGCCAACGCGCAGCCACTGATTCTGCCGCCGCGCCATCGCTCCCGAATGGCGAAGGGCTTCCATGCTGAACCGGACCCCCGCTGTTCCGATCGAAGCGAGGCAGGCAACACCACTGTGCAACCCCGGACGACAAAAGGACCACCCGGATGGGCGGCCCCTTCGCCCTGGGTCGCCCGGCGAAGACGTTTCATATGCGAGCCTCGACCATGCACATCGCGAACTTGGACTCGCTCAGCGACATCCCCTGGGATCCTCTGGAGGTCCGACCGGCAAGTCTGTCGAGTGTCACGGGATCCCCCCGAGTGCCAGGAGTCGGAGATCAACCCAGAAAACATTCAAGAAAACACTCAAACCGATCCCCCGACGCTGCAAGACATTTGATCCGAACGCGTTGAAACCCCTGCCGTAGCAAGGGTTTCAACGTCTGTCTCTCCGTCGGGCTGGCCGGATTTGAACCGGCGACCTCTTGACCCCCAGGCGGACTCAGGGGGTTTCGCTGACCTGCGGAAATGCCCGGAAACATCCGCTGACCGGGGATTTTGCTACTCAACAGCTCTTGCTGTTTCGCGCTGCTTTTCGTTCTCTCGCGGACTCTCCGCGGACTCTCGGGTCGAGCGACAACCCTCCACGAGGCGCGAAACACTCCCTCATGGCTGGAGCTGCGACGCCGGCGTCACGCTGCCGTCCGCTCCCGGATCCACGCGGCGAGCGCCGCAACCGCGTCCTCGTCTGCGGGTCCGGCCGCCAACTCCAGGATGACGCGAGCGCTCGCTTCGCCGTCTTCATCGCCCGGCGGCGGAGTCCATGTGAGTCCGTTGCGGAGACAGAACTCGATCATGCTGACGAACCCGACCCGCTTGTTGCCGTCCGGGAGCGGGTGGTTCTTGACAATGCGCGTACACAGCACCGCGGCCTTGGTGACCAGATCGGGATAGAACTCGACACCACCAAACGAAGCGGCAGGCGCATGCAATGCCGACTCCGCCAATTCGAGACGTGAAACGAAGGCGATGTCCTCGGCAGACTGCCCGAGAACGATCTCGCTGATCGCCAAGAAGTCGGCCAGGTCGAGGTAGTCGACGCTCACTCAGCGAGCCGCTCAAGCACCCGCTGATTCTGCTCAACAATGGACCGAATCCGCGCCTGAAACGCCGGGTCCTTCCGCCGAGCCACAATCCGATCAGCGACCGCCTGGCGAATCACTTCAGCGACGGAGACGCCGTCCGCAGCCGCGACGGCCTCTAGCTCCGCGGCCTGGTCAGTGTCGAGCCGGACGGTGAATGCTCTCTGCTCCATACCTACATGCTACCACGCATCATGCCACCGCGCACCGGTTCCATGGACATCGAAAGCATGCGGGTACCGACACCCGACCGCGGGCCCGCGATCACTCACGAGACCCTCGACACGACGAGGCTCCGATATGGGTGGGTTATCTGAGTACCGGGCAACTCGGGGTTCAGCCTCTTCCGATCAGCCAGGGTGACGGTAATCCGGTGTGGCGGCAGACTTCCCGGTATGGGGTCGCGATGGACTACTGCCGCGTGAACGCTTCTTCTAGTCTTGTGCAACAGAATAGAGGGCTGAGTCGTGGATAGGGGTGAGATGGACGAAGCGATCTATCGACAGCACAAGCATGACCTGATTCGCTACGCAACCGTCCTTGTAGGTCCGTCAGATGCGGAGGATGTCTTGTCAACGGTGATAGCGAAGCTGTACCGGTCCCGTCGCACGCTCGCGGATCTGGACGAAGCACGCCCGTACCTCATGAAAGCCGTGTTCCACGAGTCCCTGGACCGTAAGAAGAAGCGGCAGAAGCGGGATCTTCCCCTCGTCGATCAGGCCATCGAACCGGTCAAGAGCCGTCCTGAGGTGCTCGAAGCGGTGAAGGAACTGCCGGTGCAGCAGAGGGCCGCTGTGTACCTGACCTACTGGGTTGGCATGACGAGCGACGAGGCGGCTCCCTACATGGGGTGTCAGCCGCCGACGGCTCGCCGGTATCTCCATCTCGCACGCAAGAAGCTCGAGGCGGTGTTGGCCGATGAATGAGAACGACTTCGAGAAGGACGTCAAAGCAGCCCTCGACGACATCGTCGATACTGCGCCGAAGCCACCGAAGTGGAAGTGGATCACTGCCGGTTACGCACCGCTCCAGCGAGCGGAGGCGAAGCCTTGGTACCGTGGAAATGGTGCGGCCTTCCTCGGCGCAGCCGCTGCGACGATTCTCGTGGTCGGCGTGGCTGCATTCATCGGTTCTGGCCTGGGTAGCACGGACCCGGGCACGCTCTCGACAGCACCAGTAGACCAAACGGTCGAGAGCCTGCGCGGTATCTGGGTGCTGGACAACTACACGACAGATGGGGAGACGCACCTCGGCGAGTCGTCCACAGAAGGACGGACGGTACCATGGATCGAATTCACCGTCGCGAGCGTCAAAGGGTTCGCCGGATGCAACGACTTCTGGGGCGGCCAACCGCCACAGATCACCGACGGACGCTTGATCCTTGGCGAAGTCTTCAAGAACGCGGCCGGGTGCCTCGAACCGACGCCCGAATCCGTCATCGAGGAGATCATCTGGTCCGGGCCGGACGGGGTCGCCATCGAGATCACTGCCACCACGATACAACTGACGACAGAGACCAGCACACTCGTCTTCGAGCGACATGACCGTCGTCCCGTGTCGACGCGCACCGAGTGGGGGGTTCCGACCGACGACCTCGCCTGTGCCGACGGTGTGGCGCTGAATCACCGATTGGTCGATCCAAACACCACCATCACAGAGATGCTCACGGCCGTGCCGAGTGTGGCGAGCGTTGAGGAGAGAGACGAGTTCGAGTACTCCGTCGGCTACGACGCCGAAGGTGCCGCAGTCGCAACCGTGATCGCCGGAGATATCGAACCACGGCAGTACCACCGCCGGTCGTGCGCCAGCCTCTGGGGCATCCGCTCTGAAGCCAACCTGGGTGGCGCAGTCTTCACGTGGGTGAACGATCTCGGCCTCGGCCAAAGGTCGACCGACGTGTGGAGCGACCGATTCGTTGAGATGTGCGCCACCAACAACGACGAACTCGGCCCTCTTGCTGAGCGGTACATATCCGAGGACGCGGGCTTCTCACTGTGGGCAGGCGGAACGCTGCCATCCACCGATCAGGCTGCCCAGACACTCGGAACCATTCGCATTTCGGTTTGCTCGCTGAGTCTGGCCGAGGCCAACTACGACGTTGAGTGGGCACAAGTCGAACCCGCCACTGTACGGATGGGCGACACGATCGTCGTGATCGGCCAGCTCGCCGAACCGTTCTCGGAGGAGGCCCTCGGCCTGGACGTGTGGCTCGTCAAGGACAAGACCTTCAAGGTTCACGACCACGTCTGTCGTACGACTCCAGAATCCGACGGCGGCTTCCGCTGCGAATACGTGGTTGCCGAAGGCGGCGACTTCCACGCTATCGGACCGGGCGACTACTTGCTCAGTGTCGGTCAGCTGCAGTCGGTGATCCCCGGCACAGAGTTCACGATCGAAGACTCATAGCCGTCAATCTCTCTGGAGGATGGGCAACACCTTGGCCACCCACAACCGGCTACGTCGAGCACGCATAGGTGCTTGATTGGGCAACCTCAATCTGTCGGTTCGTCCTGGCAAATGTAGGCTTGTGCAAGTGAGGGACCCTGCAGTCCGCATCTTGGTCGATGAGAAGGAATCGGGAGCAAGCGGCACCCCTCGTCGTTGGTTCGTGGCGACCGTTCAGTTGTTGGCGATTGGCTTCCTGTTCGTCTTCGCTATCGTCTTCAGGTTCGGAGATGACACGGTAAGGGCATCTCCGCCAACTGTGGTCGTGGATGTGTACCTCACAGACGGTGTCGGCTCCGACGAAGCTGAACAGATGCTTGACCGATTCGGTGCCGAGAAGATAGTCATCGATTCGCGACTCGCCCGAAAGTCACCGCTTCTTCAGGCGAGGATTCCGCCTACTGAATGTGACCTGACTGTGTCCATTCGATTGCTCGTGGCGAACATGCGGAATGCCAACGCGATCACCCAACTCGTTTCCGAGTGGTATCCGTATCCTGACTCGGCAGTCGGCCCAGTTAGAACTCAACAAGGCGACTTGGAGAGTCACCTGTCTTTGGACTGTTCCTGACATCGCCAGCCCCGGTGGGTGCATCGCCGGCTCTTTATGAGCGGTGGCCGGCCAGGCCATGGCAGTGCTTGTACTTGCGTCCGGAACCACACGGACACCGTTCGTTGCGACCGACCTTCGACGTGGAAGCGAGCGGCGACCGCGCCGCCCCCCGGAGCAGCCGTTCGTCGGTCCTCAACCGCTGCTCGGATGCTCTTAACACTCCTTCCCGCTCGTTGAGGCGCCGTTCTCGAGTGTCGAGGTCCTCCCTACGCGTAGCGAGGCGTTGCTCCATCTCAACGCCGAACACCGAACCGTCGTCGCCATCCCGACCGACCACGGTTCCGAGTTCATGGACGACGAGTCCGGCAATCCCCTGACCCATCGTGACCCCAACAACGTCGCAGTAGCGCCGCCATGTCGACCACTGCGCATCGGCCAGCGGTACCTTCACCAATTGCATGCCGCTGGAGTGGTCGAGTTCGGACAGGATCCGCCGATCGATCTTCGCCAGGATTCCGCGATCCAGGGTCATCGTTCACCTCCGTGGTCTACTGGTATACCGAGAGCAACTTGTTGCAGGTGCGTGTGGTATTTGACAGGGTTGGTGCGCGAACGCGGTGACAGCGTGGATGCGACGTTCGCGAGGCCTTTTCTGGTAGCGGGGACGGTTCGTCATCGCGTTCCTCCTCTGGATCTGGGCCATGTGACGGATTGTGTGGGGGGTACCATTGGCGCGGAGTTGGCCGGACGGCGAGTTCTGCGCTCCATTGCGAGGTTCCGGGGTCGGAATCGTCACGCGCTTGTCGTTCCGCGTGTTCGTGGTGTCCAGGCCAGTACCGTCCGGTGACGCCATCGAGATCGCCGCTTCTGGTCATGTCTCCACGGCGGCCGATGCCGGTTGTGGGTGTCATCTCTACGAATTGGACGCGGCAACCCTGTCAGCAGAGTGTCAGCAGCCCTGTCAGCAGAGTGTCAAGAACCCTGTCAACCGAGTTTCCGAGGAGTAGCAGGAAAGCCGGTGATCCTTGCGCTGCAACGATTTGCTAAGTATCGCCGATCAGTCGGAAGAAATCTCGTCCGAGGTTGCTCGACACGCCCTCGCTGGTCGCTTCGAAGCGATGCCAACTCCGCGCCAAGGGTTCGCCAACCCTGTCAGCAGAGTGTCAGGAACCCTGTCAGTAACCCTCCAATTCACGCGCTCCGGGCGATAACACTCGAATGACAGGGTCGTGCATCACGATTTCCTGGACCTCGAGCGTGGATTCCTGTCGTTGCCATCTGCTATTGCTTGCAAGTAGTCCGTCGTAGAAGGAGCTAGACATGGCGCACATTCGGAAGATGGGCACGGGCCGGTGGCAGGTCAGATATCGAGACCCCTCGGGCAAAGAACGGGCTCGCACCCTCAGACGCAGAACGGACGCTGAGAGGTTTCTCGTGACCGTCGAGACAGACAAGCTCCGCGGAACGTGGACCGATCCACGACTCGGCAAGATCACCGTGAGCGAGTGGCTGCCCACATGGCAGGCGAGTCGTGTCCACCTCCGTCCATCAACTCGGGCCGGCGCCGAGTCGATGCTGAAGAACCACGTGCTCCCCTACTTCGGCACACGTCAACTCGCATCCGTCACGCCCACCGACATGCAGGGATTCGTGGCTCACCTCGAAGAGAAGGGCCTCGCATCGTCAACGATCCGCCAGAACTACTTGCTGATCGCCAGCTTGTTCTCTTCGGCACTCGAATCCGATCTCATCATCCGCACGCCCTGCCGCGGCATCAAGCTGCCACCGAAGTCGCAGACCGAGATGCGCTTTCTCACCGCCGACGAGGTGGATGAAGTCGCCGGAGCAATCGACGAGCCCTACCGGGCCCTCGTGCTCACGGCTGCCTACACCGGATGCCGCTTCGGGGAGCTCACCGGGTTGAGGGTGCGCCGTCTGGATCTCCTTAGACGCAGCCTGACGATCACTGAGACGCTTACTGACGTGCGTGGGCAGGTGAGCCTGGCACCGCCGAAGACGAGCGCTGCACGGCGCCAGGTGGCCCTGCCGAAGTTCCTCAGCGAGGAACTCGCCCGGCACCTTTCGCAGTGGCCGCCAGCTGCTGACGGGTTCCTGTTCACAGGACCCGAGGGAGGCCCGGTGCGTCGCACCAACTTCCGTAGGCGTACCTGGCTCCCCGCGGTGGCGGCTTCAGTTGGTCAGCCGCTCAGGTTTCATGACCTCAGGCACACGCACGCCGCGATACTCATTGCTCAGGGCGAGCACCCCAAAGTCATCCAGCTGCGGCTCGGACATTCCTCGATTCAGGTCACTCTGGATACCTACGGGCACCTGTTTGAGGGTCTTGATGAGGCCGCTGCAGAGCGTCTCGACGCCGCGTATCTGCGGACTCCCGCGGACTCCTCGCGGACTCTCGCCTCCCGCAACGTCCGCGAGATCTCCCAATAATCGACTGAACCCCTTGCGGTGCAAGGGGTTCGTCTCGTCGGGCTGGCCGGATTTGAACCGGCGACCTCTTGACCCCCAGTCAAGCGCGCTGCCATGCTGCGCCACAGCCCGGACACCAACATCCTACCGTTGGCCTCGGCGAAGCCTCCGGTGGAGAGTTCTCTATTTCTCGATCTCGAACTCTTCCACGGCAACGACCGCCGCGTCGGGGATTCCGTCACCATCGAGGTCCACGGCCACGACATCTGCCACAGCTGCCTCGACGTGGTCAAGCACACCATCACCATCGAGATCGATGCCAGCGGCTTCGACCACGACCGTCTCGGAGACGTCGGGGAGACCATCGCCAGTCGTGTCGTAGGCAACGGTCGTCGTCTCTGTGACTTCGATCGTGTCCGGCGTCCCGTCACCGTTGAGGTCCATGACGACCTGCTCGGTGACGACTCGTGTGCCCATATCGGGGACACCGTCGCCATCCACGTCGACCGCCGTCTCAACGATCTTGGTGGTTTCAACGATGTCAGGGATTCCGTCGCCGTCGACATCGATCTCGCGAATCTGAGTGCTGGTAATGGCGACTCCGTCGGCGATGCCGTCACCATCGATGTCGATCTCCGATGCGACGACATCTGTCATGACGATTCCGTCATCGGTCACGGCGACGTCCACCTCTTCGACGACATCTTCAATCGTCACTTCGTCTGTGGTCGTCTCGGCCGTGCCATCGAACGTGGATTCCATCATGCCACCTCTGTATCGCGAAGTGAGAATCGTACCGTGCTGCCGGCGAGTAGGCCTTCGATGGTCGGTCATCCGAGGCGCCGAGCCGATAGGCTGCCCTGGTGCTCAACGGAACAGAATCCGCTACGACGCGGGGCATGATCCTTCATGGCTGAGTCCCCCGACTGGTTCATCCTGATCATGGGCCTTCTTGGTGGTCTGGCGGTGTTCCTGCTCGGAATGGATCGCACCATCAGCGGATTCAAAGGCATCGCCGGTAACCGCCTCCGCTGGGTGCTCTCCCATCTCACCGGGAATCGCCTCTACGGCGTCGCAACCGGCGCCGGTATCACGGCCGTCATCCAGTCCTCCAGCGTCACAACCGTGATCCTTGTGGGCCTCATCTCCGCCGAGGCGATGTCTCTAGCTCAGGCGATTCCTGTGATCTTTGGTGCGAACATCGGTTCAACCGTCACTGCACAGATCATCGCCTTCAACGTAACAAAGTACGCCCTGGGGGTTGTAGCTGTCGGGTACGGAATCGAGTTCTTTGCCCGACGAGAGTCGATCGAGCGCATCGGGAGAACCGTCATGGGTCTCGGCCTCGTGTTCTTCGGGCTGTCACTGATGGCGCAGGCGATGAAGCCACTCCAGGATCATCCGGGGTTCCAGGATGCGATGGCCTCCATCTCGAGCGTATGGATCGGGATCGCTCTTGGTGCTCTCTTCACTGCCCTCATTCAGTCCTCGGCGGCAACGATGGCGATCGTGATATCCCTCGCGGCGCAGGGTCTGATCACTCTCGATCTCGCAATCGCCCTCGTCCTCGGGGCCAACATCGGTACGTCGATCACTGCACAGCTAGCCGCCATTGGCAAGCCTCCAGAAGCGAGGCGAGCAGCGTTCGTTCACACCTTGTTCAACGTCATAGGTGCCCTGATATGGGTTCCATTCATCAACATGCTCGCAGACGTCGCTATCCGTCTGTCGCCCGAAAACGATGTAGCCCGGCAGGTGGCATGGGCACACACGGTCTTCAACGTGGCGAACGTCTTCATCTTCATCTGGTTCACCCGCTGGTTCGCTCGCGCTGCTGAACGCGTCATCAAAGACCGTCCAGAGGAGCCGTCATATGTGATAGAAGCCCGATACCTGAGTCCGGAGCTACTCGGGACGCCTTCTCTCGCTCTCGATCGGGCTCGCATGGAGATCGCCCGGATGGGGACACGGGTTCGCGACATGGTGGTAGAGGGCGTACCGGCAGCAGTCTCCGGCACAGAGGCTGACCTCGCATTCGTGGCAGCCGCCGACGACGAGGTCGATCAACTCGATGCCTACATCGTTGCCTACCTCGGAAGAATCTCAGAACGCGAGATCACTCGTGAGCAGACCAAGGAACTGCTTGGTCTCCTGGAGGCAGCCAGCGATATCGAGGCAATCGGCGATGCCGTCTCCAACAATCTCGTCTCGGACGGTCGCCGACGACTTGACATGGGCCTCGTGATCTCACCCTCGACGGTTGTCATCATCAACCACCTTGCTGCCGAAGTCACCACCGCCGTCGACATCGCCGTGGGGGCCGTTGGCAAGGGGAGCCCCGAGGCGGCTCGTCGGGCTATCAACATGAAGCCTGAGATCACCGCGAGATCTGCCGAAGCCATCGAACACCAACTCGAGCGGCTCACGGCCGATGAGCCGGGGCGGGTTGAGGCCTATCGAATCGAGTCCGACATTGTCGAAGACCTCAAGCGCATCTACTACTACGCGAAACGTGCCGCCCGGGTCGGTGTCCCGGAAGAACGGCCGACCGGGTCTTCCGAGTAGTCCGGATCAACCGGTGGCCCATCCGATGAGGACACCGACTCCCTGGACAAGCCTCCACCCGAGATAGAGGGCCGTGACGCCAATCAAGAGCATGAAGCCGATCGGCCAGCGCGGCCGTTCAGCGTCCTCGTCCCGATCTTCCTGGCTCCGGTCTTCGATCATACCGGCGGGATACCGTGGCGCCGTTCCGAGAAGCTCCGGTCTTTTCGCGCCGCGTATCGCAACCGGGCGATGATCTCCCTGCGGAGCTCCTCGGGCTGGATGACCGCATCGACAACGTTCTCCGACGCCAGTCTGAGAAGATCGACATCGGCCGAATACTCGGCACGGCGTGCTTCAACGAACGCCTCCCGCTCATCTGCAGGCAGCGACTCGATCTTGTTGAAGTACACGGCGTTGATCTCGGCCTCGGGCCCCATCACGGCGATCTCCGCCGTTGGAAGCGCCAGGGTCGCGTCAGGCCGGAACCCGGGCCCAGAGAATGCGTAGAGGCCGGCCCCGTATGCCTTGCGCACGATAATCGAGATCCTCGGCACTGTGGCCTCTGCGATGGCTGTGAGCATCTTCGCCCCGGCGCGAATGATTCCCTCCCGCTCGACCTTCGTGCCGATCATGAACCCCGGGACATCGGCGAAGAAGAGGAGTGGAATGTTCATCGCGTCACAAAGCCACATGAACCGGGCGGCTTTGTCGGCAGAATCGACGAAGAGAACACCACCGAGGTGACTCGGCTGCGACGCAACGATCCCCACAGGCTTGCCGTTCAGTAGCGCGAGCGCTGTGATCAACTCCGGAGCGAAGAGCTCCTTGATCTGGAAAAGCGAACCAGCGTCGACGATCCCTCTCAGGAGGTCGAGCATGTCGTAGCTGGCTTTCGGGTCCTCGGGGAGCACCTCGGCCGGGCGATAACCGTCCTCCGGGGCGTCGGGCGCGTAGGCGGGTGGCAGCACCCCGGTGTGGTCGGCGACATAGCTGAAGTACTGCTGGGCCCAGGAGATCGCTTCTTCGTCGCTCGACACGAGAGCATCTCCGCAACCCGAGGTCTCGCAGTGCATCCGTGCACCGCCCATGGCCTCGAGCGTCGTGTCCTCACCGATGACCATTTGCGCCATGCGTGGGGAGCCCAGGTACATGGACGCTCGGCCCTCGACCATGACGACCACGTCGCAGAACGAGGGGATGTAGGCACCACCGGCAGCAGACGGACCGAAGAGACAACAGACCTGAGGCACACGGCCCGATAGGCGGATCTGGTTGTAGAAGATCTTCCCTGCGCCGCGTCGTCCAGGGAAGAGGTCGACCTGATCAGTGATTCGTGCACCCGCGGAGTCCACGAGGAAGAAGACCGGGAGAAGCTCGTCGTAGGCCGCCTCGAGGGCTCGAATGATCTTCTCGACGGTGAGACGGCCCCAACTTCCGGCCTTGACCGTCGGGTCGTTCGCAATGACCATGATCGGCCGTCCGTCGATGGTGCCTCGGCCGGTGACGACCGCATCAGCGCCGTGGCCTTCTGTCGCTGCGTTGGCAAGGAGGCCGTCCTCGACGAAGGACCCCGGATCGCACAGGAGATCGACCCTGTCTCGGACGAACAGCTTCCCCCGCTCCTTCAGGACTTCGTGGTACTTCTCGGGGCCCCCGGTTGCCGCTCGATCCGTTTCTGCATGGAATCGATCGCTCAGGGATCCCGTCACGTCTCGCTCCTCTGGCGTTTCCGGACGATGACTCGCACCGGCGTTCCGGTGAAGTCGTAGGTCTCACGGATTCGACGCTCAACGAATCGGAGGTAGTCGGGCCCCAGTTCTCCACCGCGTACGAACAGGACGAA
>RCNE010001889.1_pt1 | contig 11377 bp, 9 predicted proteins | sample 2041361 | NCBI WGS metagenome assembly RCNE01 (sample SAMN09708229, study PRJNA481090) | Marine sediment metagenome, whole genome shotgun sequencing project.
AGCCTCTTCAGTGAATGCGGAGACGATTGTTACGCCAATGACGAACATGCCAACACCGAAATGAGCAACAGACATGCCAAGTACGCTACGTGTCATGCCTGGTGTTCCCGGCGCCCGCCGCCAGGAACGCAGCGGATGGATCACTGAGGCAATCATAATCCAGACGCCTGCGATGACTCCGACGGTCAGCAGCACACCGAAACGTCCGTATGCCACTATCGGGATCAGGATGCCGGCAACAATAGCAATGAGCGCCGGAAACTTGAGTTGATCAAACAAAGGCTGGAATGCCTGGCTACGCCACGCGGTATGCATGCCCACGCCGATCAGTAAAACCAATGGCACCATGGGAATGGCAAAAGCGATCTCGAACCACGGCGGTCCAACAGAAATCTTGCCCGCATCGAAAACTTCCACCAGCAGTGGCGCAAGCGTGCCAGCGAGAATCAGCGTGGCAGCAATAACCAATAGGACGTTGTTCAGCAGCAGGAACGTCTCTCGAGACAACAAGCTGAAGCCGACCTCCGAATCGAGAGAAGGCGCGCGCCAGGCGTAAAGTATCAGCGCACTGATGATGACAATGCCGAGGAACGCAAGGATGAAGAAGCCGCGCGTCGGGTCTGTAGCAAACGCATGCACTGATACGATGATGCCGGAGCGCACCAGGAAGGTGCCCAAGAGGCTCAACGAGAATGCCGTAATCGCAAGCAGCAATGTCCAGCTCTTGAACAGCCCGCGTTTTTCAGTCACCGCCAGCGAATGAATGAGCGCGGTACCGACCAGCCAGGGCATGAACGATGCGTTCTCGACGGGATCCCAGAACCACCAGCCGCCCCAACCGAGCTCATAGTAGGCCCACCAGCTGCCCAGCATGATGCCGAGCGTCAGGAACAGCCACGCCAGCGTCGTCCACGGGCGCGTCCACTTGGCCCATTTCTGATCAAGGTTGCCACTCAGCATTGCAGCAATAGCGAATGCAAACGCGACCGAGAACCCGACGTAGCCGATGTACAGCAGCGGTGGGTGAATGGCGAGGCCCGGGTCCTGCAACAGGGGATTCAGGTCCGCTCCGTCGGCGGCCGCCGGCGACAGTCGGTCGAACGGATTGGACGTCAGTATGGCAAACAGCAAGAAACCGACAGACAGCAAGCCCAACACGCCGATAACGCGTGCCGAGAATACGGCGGGCAAGCCCGAACTGTAGCGAGCGACGGCGATCGTCCACAGGCACAGGATCAGTATCCACATCAACAGCGAACCTTCGTGCGCCGACCAGACCGCCGATACCTTGTACAGGGTCGGCAGCGACAGCTGCGAGTGATTCGCAACGTACAGCACTGAGAAGTCGTTGTTGAGGAAAGCCCAGGTCAGACAGCCGAAAGCGACGGCAACGAAGAAGAACTGGCCGAACGCCGCGGTCTTACCAACCTGCATCATCGCCGTGTCATTGCGATACGCACCGACCAGCGGAAGGATGCCCTGGCACAGGGCGAGGGACAACGCGAGGATCAGGGCAAACTGACCGATTTCAGGGATCATAGGGTAACGCACTCCGTGTCGCCGTCACGAAGCGGCTGCATATTCCCGTCAACGTGTTTAGCCAGCGAATCTGCAACCTCGGGCGCCATGTAGTTTTCATCATGCTTGGCGAGAATTTTGTCGGCAACGAACACGCCCTCATCGCCAAGTCGGCCATGAGCGACCACGCCCTGACCTTCGCGAAACAAATCCGGCAAGACGCCCACGTAACTGACGGGCAGCTCGCAGTTCATATCCGTAACGCGAAAACGCAAATCCATGGAGCCTTCGGCGCGCTGGACACTGCCATCAACGACAAGCCCGCCAATCCTGAAATTGCGTTGTTTCGGGTAGTCGCCGGCGAGAACGTCCGAGATATCGACGAAGAACATCATGTTGTCCTGGAACGCACGGAGCGTAAAAGTCGCGGCGATCGCGATTCCCGCAACCGCAAGTCCAACAGCTAACATCCGTTGTTGCCTTGGTTTCATTGCCTTTCCTCAAGTGCCTTAATACGAACTTCGATGTCTCTGTAGACACGCTTGTGGCGCAGACGTGCACGCCAGTCTGAAACGATTACGACGACCGCCGTCAGAGCGAAGCAGCTCCAGACGTAGATGCCGTAATTTCCCATTGCCAGTTTATCCATGCCTAACGGCCCTCCGGCGACATAATCATCTCGCGCACCCACCGGGTGCGACGTTCACGGAACAATACTTCGGTGCGCACACGACGCAATAAGAGAGAACCGAATAGGAACGTGAATCCCAGTATCATGGCGAGCAACGGATACAGCATGCCCGGATCCATGGCAGGACCGCCCTCTTTCATAAGCGTCTGACCCTGGTGTAACGAACTCCACCATTCTACCGAGAAATGCACAATGACCACGTTCACAACTCCGACTAATGCCAGCACTGCACTGGCCTTATCGGCTTTCGCGGTATCGTCGATCGCCCCGCGAAGCGCCATGTAGCCGAAGTACAGGAACAGCAGTATCAGTTCCGATGTGAGCCTTGGATCACCCCATTCCCACCAAGTTCCCCACATTGGTCGCCCCCAGATCGAGCCGGTGACCAGTGCCAGGAAAGTGAAGGACGCTCCCAGTGGCGCTGCTGCGGCCGCAACCGCGTGCGCCAGCTTCATACGCCAGATCAGGCCGATACCGCCGCTAATTGCCATAATCATGTAGGCCATCATGGACAGGTAGGCCGAGGGAACGTGCACGTAGATGATCCGAAAAGCGTCACCCTGCTGATAATCCATAGGGGCGAGGAACAGCCCCGCATAGACGCCATAGGCGACCAGCAATATTCCCGGCACTGCGAACCAAGGCGAAAATATAGCCGCCAGGCGATAAAAATGCGGCGGAGACGCCAATTTATGAAACCACTTCCACATAGTCTTGATTCTACTCGTTGCTGATTCTCAAAGCGGCAGCCGTCGCGTAAGGCGCGAGGCTGAGCGAAGCGATGGCATACGCGCCCAGGGCCCATATGCCGGTTGTGTAAACGTCATTGCCAGCGGCCAGCGAGACCGTATTTGCACCGAGCAACAACACGGGCATTGCCAGCGGCAAAATGAGAAGGCTAAGCAGAGCCGTGCCGCGGTGCAAGCCGACCGTAAGAGCGGCGCCGATAGATCCCAGCAGGCTGAGGCTGATTGTGCCCAATAAGAGAGTAAGCATCATCACCGGCACGATCGACCATGGCATTTGATAGGTTATGGCCAGCAAAGGTGACACCAGTACCAGGGGCAAGCCGCTGGTCAGCCAGTGCGCCAGTGTCTTGCCCAGCGCCAGCACCGGCAATGGCTGGGCACTCACCAGCAGCTGATCGAGGCTGCCGTCTTCAAAATCGGTTAGAAACAGGGAATTGAGCGATAGCAAGGTGGCCAGTAGCGCTGCAACCCAAAGGACTCCCGGCCCGCTGAATTCAAGCTGTGCAGCACTGGGACCGACAGCCAGCGGAAACAGCGTACAGACCATCGCGAAGAAGAACAGCGGGTTAAGTACGTCACCAGGTCGCTTCCAGGCCAGCAGCAGGTCACGCCGGGCCGTTGCCCAGAGCCCGGACAACATGCCCGGTTGCACTGTCGTATCGTCGTTCATTGCAGTCGAATCTTCGTTACAGGCGCGGTGAGTTCCACGTCCTGGTGCGCGGCCATGACGCACAGACCGCCGCCGCCCAGATGCTCCTCAACCAGCTCTATGACAAGCTTGCGGCCTTCGCGGTCGAGATTGGTGAAGGGTTCGTCCAGCAGCCATAGCGGCACATCCGCCAGCAGCATGCGCGCAAGCGCGACGCGGCGCTGTTGCCCTGCTGATAACGAACGCAGTGGCAGGCGCCGTAATCGCTCGATGCCAAGACGCAAATAGACTTCTTCCGGATCCCGGGAAGACTGCGGCCGCAGGCATTCTTCGAAATGCAGGTTCTCCAGCATGTTGAGATCGCCTTTCAGGCCAGTACGGTGCGCGAGCCAGACCAGGTCACCATGGAACGTCTGTCGTTGCTTCAATACCGGCACGTCGTTCCAGAAGATTTCACCGGTCTCGAGCGTCAGCATACCGGCGATAGCCCGCATCAGGCTGGTCTTGCCACAGCCGTTCCTGCCCTCGAGCAGTAGCAAGCCACCACTTTCCAGCGCAAAATCAAGACCTTCGAAAAGGCACCTCTCGCCACGAATTAAGGTGAGGTTGTCGGCGGATAACTTTGCAGTCAATACCTTACACTCTGTCGCCGAACGCCGACGTTTTTAGAAACATAATAAAACTTCCTTGTCTTACAAAATGTTACGGATACTTTCTAATATTTATTCGAGTAAATATCTGTGTCCTCCTGATGTATAAGGAAACACGAGAAATTCGGTTTACAAGAAGCGAATGACGACCGTAGACTGATTGTTGTGGTAATCAATTCCTATAAGAAGAAACCACAGTCGAACAATAACAATAAAACCGCATCATGACGATTGCGGGAGGCTACTAATGGACCTAGGGGCAGCAGGCCTTCACCAACAACCTTTTCCGACGCACGGAAGACCCAACGCTATTGTAGCGTACGCGGCCGAAGAGGCGGCGATGGAAGTGCTGCAGGAAACCTACGAGCACGCCAGCGGGCTGAGCCTTTTTCAGGGCCCAACCCTGTCCGGAAAATCCACGATTATCAGTAGTTTCATCAGCACGCTGCATGAGGACTGCGCGGTCGCCGTAATCGATGGCAAAGGCCTCAATACAGCCAATCTTCTCCTCGGCATGCTGCGCCAGTTCGGCTACGACCTGCAGATGAGCTCCGCAAACGAACTCCTCGGGCTGATTCGCGTGTTCGCTCTGCAGCAGGCCGCCTCGCATGAGCCGCCGCTGCTCATAATTGATAATGCGCATGAGATGAACCCGAGCGCGCTACGCGCACTTTGTGAGCTGGCGGACCTCAGGGTCAGGACAGGAAGCGCGCTGAAAATAGTCCTGGCCAGCGATCGCTCATTAAGCGGCATTATGAAAGCGCCTGCGATGAAGGCTATTGCAGGGCGCGTGCTGCACGACTTCCATTTGCATCCCATGACCGAGGACGAGACCAGGAGTTACCTGAGGGAAAAACTCAAGGCGGCCGGCAGTCATTATCCGGACTATGTATTTCCGAACATCGTCTGCGCGGAATTATGGAAGGCCTCCGGCGGGTGGCCGGGTATTCTTGACCGCCTCGCGCTGCTGGCTTTGGCCCGGGCACAAACGCTGCCCGTCACGGCTGCCAATATAGAACACCCTGTCTTGCCGACGGGCACCTGGGACGAAGCGGAAGTCGCGCTGATCCGGCAGGAACCCGCGGTTGCGCCTGAACCGCCGCAACTGATTGTCAGCAACAACGGCAGCGTCATCGGCGAGCTCAAGATGGTGAAACCGCGCGTCCTGATCGGTCGCTCCGACCACAACGACATCGCAATTGGTAGCCGCTTCATCAGTCGCCACCATACGTTACTGGTGCGTCATGGCAGCTCGACATTCCTGATGGACCTGAACAGCACCAATGGCACTTTCGTTAACGCGAAACGGGTATCCAACCAGGTGCTGGTGCACGACGATGTCATTTCCGTCGGGCATCACAAGATCAAGTTCTCAGATCCGTTTGCGAAATCCCGCGGCCAGCTGGACGGACCGGATTTTGCCGATACGGCTATCATGAAGACACTCGAAGATATGCGTGCCCTGCTCGCGCAGGAAAACACCGCGCTGCTGCCGGCGGCTTCCGAAGACCTGCCGACGATACAGACCTAGTGTCCTGATTGCTGAGTTCGCTTACTTTCAGAAAGCCTGCAAAGAGTTAGCGAACTCAGCAAACAGGACACTGGCCAACGCTAACCGAAGAACTGTTCTTTGAAGTGCTTACGGCACATCGAGATATAACGGTCGTTGCCGCCGATCTCCACCTGCGAGCCCTCGGTCACCGCGTTGCCATCTCCGTCGAGCCGCAGAACCATGGTGGCCTTGGTGCCACAGTGGCAAATTGCCTTTAGCTCCTTCAGCGTATCGGCCCAGGCAAGCAGATACTTGCTGCCGTCGAAAGGCTCTCCCTGAAAGTCGGTACGCAGTCCGTAGGCAAGCACGGGTATGTTCAGGTTGTCGGTGACCTCGGTCAACGCGAAGACCTGGTCGCGTGTAAGAAACTGCGCTTCATCGATGAGCACACAATGCAGCGCGTCTGCCTGACTCGAGGTTTCGATGAGTTCGAATAAATCGGTTTCGTTCGTGAAGGTCGTCGCTTCCGCCTCGATGCCGATGCGTGACGTGACCTTGCCGATGCCAAATCGACTATCCAGCTGCGGCGCCAGAACCAGCGTGTTCATGCCCCGTTCTTTGTAGTTGTAGCTGGATTGCAGGAGCGAGGTGGATTTCCCCGCGTTCATCGATGAATAGTAGAAGTACAGTTTGGCCATGGCCCGGTATTGTCGCACCGCAACGCGGGCGATGCACCAGGAATTGGCCGACTCAGTCGCGCAGCGTCAGGAGCTTCGCGATCTTGCGGCGATGACCCTTGCGAACAGCGTTCCTGTCCCGGCAATCGGCACACTCGTTCGTCAAGCTGTGGCGACCCGAAATGAGCTGCGGTACGGGAGTCACGCTGCCGTTCTGGAGGCAGCTGCTGCAGATCACGAGGTTACTCAGCCGGTTTAACAGGCGGTAGCTAACGTTGTCTTTTGCAAATGAGGCCATGGCCGCTCTCCGTTCACGAGCCCCCAGTTTTGACATTCGGCGAACGTTTTGGCCAGCAAACGCAACGAAAATATACAGAACTGTTAACCAGTCGGGGTTTCCGATGTGAACTGGGTTGCGATTACCCCGTCTGCACTACAGCACGAAGTCGGCGACCATCTCGGCCAGGTGATCCGACCAGCGCTCCGGAAATGGCTCCGTCAGCTCTATGGATTTCTCGAAGTCCGGGTCGAACACGCTTTCAAACAGGCTCTCCACGTACTCGGGATGCGACGTCGCAATATTCAGTTCCTTGTTCGTACGAAAACTCAGCTTGTCCCAGTTAGCTGATCCAAGACACACCCAACCATCAAACACCGCCGCCTTGACGTGCGACATGCCGGGATACAGGAAGACACGGATTCCGTGCTCCAGCATGGCGTTGGCCGCCAGCGCGTTGCTCTTGTTAACTGGTCCGTGGTTTCCTACCAGCGGCAAAATAACTCGCACATCGACGCCGCGCCGACGAGCTTTAGCGAGTTCGTAGAGCATTGCGTCATCGGTCAGGTAGGCGTTCTCAATGTAGATGTACCTCTTGGCGTTACGAATCGCCTCGCGTTGCGCGAGGAATATCTCGGCGACGCCGGGACGCGTATGCAACAGCCGTATTGGATAGCCCATATCCTCGGCGACATCGGGGTTTGGTTTCAGGCGCTGTAGCACATAACCGGCATCGCCTAGCAGGCCGGCATGCGCCCACGCCTTGTTGAACTCATTGCTGAGTTCGTCGACCACCGGACCTCGAAGCTCCATCATCAGGTCGTGCCAGACGAAGCGGTACTCCCGGCCGATGTTCATACCGCCGGCGAAAGCGACTGTGCCATCGACGATGGTCGTCTTGACGTGATCGCCCGCGACGAGCCATGGATTTCTTGACTGGCGAACGTCGACAGCTGAATCCTCCTCGAGAAACAGGCGCACGGATTCCGGCGCGACGTATCGTTCAGGCAAACTGGCGTCGTCTGCACCAGTCGCAACGATCGTGCCGAGGCCATCCAGCAAGACCCGCGTGTCGATGCCTTCTCCGGCACGGCGCTTCAACAAGTTGCCAATTTTCTCGGCGTAGTCGTCGTTGTCGAAAATGTAGGTGCGTAAATCGACCGACTTCTTCGCGGTTGAAATTGCGTCGATAAATCGCACGAAGAAGTCTTCGCCATCGACGAGAAAATCAATGGTTCCGCGTGTGGCACGGTGACCAGTAAGCTGATCGAGAGTGTCTTCCCACGTATCAAGGTCCATCCCGGGCCCATCACTGAGTTCGGGTATCGGTTCAGATTCGAGTGTGACCAGCCAGGTAGGCCTGACGGTTTCGACGGCTGCGTCCTTGGCAACGAATAACAGACGGAAAACAGAGGAAACCGGCCGCGTAACCAGTCCGCCGAGGTGACTTTGCGCAAGGTGTCCCACCGACTGGGCCATTTGCGCACCCTTACTCGCCGCGCGACCTTCTCGTGGTGCTGGCGAATAGCGAAGGAAAACGCCAAGCTCGCGTTCCAGATCCACGTACACGAACGGCAGTGAATAGGCACCGGCATCACCCGTGCTGAACACGAGTCGCCGTTCTTCAATACCCTCCTCCTCGAGGAAGCTCGCCATGACAGGCTGAGCGCGCTGGTTGAACTCTGCAAAGTCGATCGTCTCGGCGACGACATAGTTTTCGGGTTTTTCGGTGAACAGCCTCGATTCGAAGTTGTTGATGTCGTTGTAGTAGAGAAAATAGTTTTCCTCACCAAACTTCATGACGATCCCGGTCATCGCGGCTTCGGGAAGCACTTGCTCAAATACCTTGTCGATAAATCGATTCCAATACTTGCTGCCCAACACGCGCGGCTTAACAGGAGCGTCGGGCAGTGCTGCCCAGGGAGTCTGCTGGTGGTATTGAAGCGAGAAAATGTAAGGCCCCGTATAGGGCGTGTCCGATTGATTCACAGGCGACGCTATCTCAAATTCGTCTGACCAGTCACCGCCCGAATAAACCAGGCCATCTTCACCTTCGTAGCTCAAGTAGAACTGATCGTCTGCGATGACCGCCTCGACCGCTTTTAACGGCTTCGAGACAGTCCGCTCTGCGAATCGTCCCGGCAGAGTCTTGAGATCAATCCGCGGTTCATTCGCGGGACCCGAGGCGCAGCTGCTGGCCAGGAAGGCCGACGTGACTATTGCCGATAGCCGATAGGCGATGACTCGATTAGGTCGCTTCATGATGCCGTCTCCCGGATTTGAGTCTAAACACTACGACTCCCCGAGCGCGCATTCCTGAGCAAGTTATGAGATTCGGCTGATGAAGGCCTGAGGATGAAGGCACGCTGGCCACTGGCCGCAAATTGTGGTGCCCAGAGCCGGACTCGAACCCAGTCAACGATCTCTGGATACGATCAGGCCCAGTCACGGCCCAGCGAACGTGAGTCAACCATTGGCATCGGTGTTGCGAATCGGTTTCGGGGAAGCTGCTGGGCGAATGCTCGAACCGGTACGTCCTTTCGGACAGCGGATTTTGAGAGCGATAACCCCTGTCAGTCAGTGTAACTCAGCGCAACTCGCCCTCGTCCATGTCGCGCAGTGCGTCGAGTTTCTCAGTCATGCTGCCTCCGATTGCGGCCTCGTCTCCCGCTCCAACACGAAAAAAGGGCCGCTCGATGAGCGGCCCTTTAGTCCTGCAAGACCTGTCAGAAGTACATTTTTACGCCGACTGACGGTACATCCAGCCACTCGTTGAGTTTGTAGCGTTCCCACTCAACGGTCAGTGACCAGGTCTGATCGAGCTTCCATTCAAAACCGACGCCGAACATGGCATCGGTGCCGCTGTCGTCACCGGAGACGCTGCCGGTACCGCCCTGGATGACCCGAACGTCAAGCTCGGACTCCCAGGCGAATGCGCCAGCTCGCGCATAAACCGAGTACTTGTCGGGGTTGACCGGCCAGGTAATGACCGCTGCAAGGAGCCACCCATCTCCCTGGTACGGATGCACGCTGTAGGTGTCGTTGAGCAGCGAGTCGATGTCGCTTGGCGGAATCGATGCTCCAAACTGGGTCATGACATCGCCGAGGCTGACGTAGCCTGCTTCGATTGCGACGTTCTGGTTAAACGCAAATCCACCCAGCACTTTCCATGCGGTCTCGGAGCTGTCCACCAACGGGTTGTTGATGGTCCAGCCAAGAGTCGACAGGTCACTCGTGAGGTCGGCTGCGCTGTAGTCGAGATCCGCCTGGCCTACTGCAACCTGGACGTACCAGTCGCCTTGTGCGGCTACTTGCCCGGCCGGAAGCAGGGTCATCGCGATTGCCAGGCACGGTACAACCAGTTTCAGCTGGCGACGCGCTCTGAGCGCGACAATCACTGCAGTTGCGAACAGCAATTCGAACCAGCCAATCGTGCCCGTACCTTCGGCTTTGCCCTGGATGATCAGGTCGACGGCCTCTATGACGGTAGCGGCATCACTGTCTGTGTTGTTCGCCCCTGCCGGGTCGCTTACTGAGCCGGTGGCAAATGCACTCAGCACCATGCTGGCGGCCTCGTTCGGGGCTGTGAACACGATCTGTGCGGTGACCGTCGCGCCGGAGAGCATGTCTCCAATCGCACAATTAATGACGCCCTCGTTCGGTGCCGAGCATGTGCCCTGACTGATCGACGATGTCTGGACCGTGCCCATTGTAGGCAGCGTGATCGACATGTCGATGCCAAGGTTGTGGCTTGGTCCACCGTTCATGATCGTGATGTCGTAGGTCACCGTTTCACCAATACTCGGCGAAGACGGCGTTGCTACAACCGTTACCATCATGTCGGACTCCGGCGGGGTAACCGTCGTCGTAACGGTGGACGAATCATTTCCTGCGACAGGATCGGCCTCGTTGCCTGACACGAACGCCGTATTGTCGAAGTCGGTCGAGGCCTGTACCGGCGCTGGTGAGACCGTAATCGTCACGGTCTCCATTGCTTCGACGGCAAGGTCGCCAATCGTGCAGGTCACCTGCAGGCCATTAACGATGCAGGAACCGGCTGTCGATGTTGCTTCGTCAATTGGCAGCTCCAGCAGGACGGTATCGGTTACCGTCACCCCGGTAGCGGCATCTGGCCCGTTGTTGGTGACCGTGATGTCGTAGCTGAGTGTAGGTCCACCCGAAATCACCGGATCCGGTGTGTCGATCTTGGTGATCGCGAGATCCGCCATTGCCGGTCCGGCCGGAACAACGGTTGTCAGCTCGGTGGCGCTGTCATTGGTGTCGACAGGGTCTGTTTCGGTGCCGGAGACGCTCGCCACATTTGTGAGTTGTTGCGGCTCCATGACATCCGGCGTCGTGACGACGATGGTAACCGTCGCCGTCGCACTGTTTGCGAGGCTACCCAGATCGCAGGTGACGGTGCCCGTATCATCAGCGCACGTTCCTTGCGTTGTTGTGGCAGAGACAAATGCGGTGAGCCCATCATATGTGTCTGTCAACGTCACATTGGTGGCGGCGCCCGGACCGTTGTTGGTGACGGTGACGGTGTACGTGACATTGTTGCCTTCGGCATCCGGGTCCGGATCATCGGTCTTGGTGACAGCAAGATCGGCGTTCTGTACGGCCGCACCAGTGTACTCGTCCATACCGATATCGATGACCGCACCCGGAACC
>RCNE010001890.1_pt1 | contig 11376 bp, 10 predicted proteins | sample 2041361 | NCBI WGS metagenome assembly RCNE01 (sample SAMN09708229, study PRJNA481090) | Marine sediment metagenome, whole genome shotgun sequencing project.
ATCTCTTTCATCTTCTTTTCGATGGTGGCGAGGTCATCAGGCGTGAACGCTTCTTTGCGGTCAAAGTCATAATACCAACCGTCTTTGATAACTGGTCCGATTGTGACTTGGGTTTCTGGCCAAAGCTCTTGAACAGCGCGTGCCATGATGTGCGCCAGATCGTGGCGGACCAGTTCTAGCGCTGGTTCTTCGTCTTTCATGGTGTTGATCGCGATGGCGCTGTCGGCCTCAATCGGCCACTGCAGGTCCCAGTGCGCACCGTTCACAGTCGCAGAGATCGCTTTTTTACGTAAGCTGGAAGAGATGTCGGCGGCCACATCAGCGGCTGTTACGCCTGCATCATATGTACGTGCATTGCCGTCAGGAAAAGTAAGGGAAATTTGGGCCATCTTTGTTGGCTCCTCGTCTGTTTGGCGCCTACGAAACGCCCGGTTGCGGGTATGTAAGGGGTAAATGACGGGGTCGTCCGGAATGGTCAAGTGGTCTGCGCCCAGTCTGTAGGGTGGTATACCTAGATATACGTTGACTACGACACCTAAACCGCTAAATACGACATAGTTTTCGATGCGAAACCTAGATGTGGGGAATATGACATGCCAAGCTACAACCGTAAGTTCGATTTGAGCATTAGCGACGTGGATCTGATTGAAGAGGCGCTGCGCGCACGTGGCCGCGAGTTGTCGGGCATGCGCCTTGCGCTGAAAGAAGATAACCCTGCCCATATGGAATCGATCCGTGTGATTGAACAAGACCAGCGCCACAACGAAGAGCTGCTGGGTCGGTTGCATGATCAAAAGATTTTCTATCGCCCCAAGGCGGCCGTTTACGTCGGTGGCTAAGTCTGTCGCAATTTGATACGTCACAAAAGCACATAGCGTTAGCGCGCTGCGTGCTTTTTTGTTTTCCGGCAGGGGCGAAAGCCGTCAGCCAAATTCATAACTTTGAAAATACTTGCAGCTGACCCGTCGTTGTGGTGCTGTAAGCCTATGGAAAACATGCATGAAACTTCGAATTTTGTCACCCCGCAAGGCCGCAGGATTGCCTACCACTTAGCTGATGGTACTGGCCCAGCGGTCGTATTCTTGGGCGGGTTCAAATCCGACATGGGCGGCACAAAGGCTATTCATCTTGAACAATGGGCGCAGCGCTCTGGCCGTGCCTTCTTGCGCTTCGACTATTCCGGCCACGGTGAAAGCAGCGAGGCGTTCACAGATGGGGCAATTGGCGATTGGTTCGAAGACGCTTGTGCCGCGATTGGGTTGCTGTCGGGCAAGGTAATCTTGGTCGGGTCGAGCATGGGCGGTTGGATTTCATTGCTCATCGCGCGTGCGATGCCAGAAAAGATAGCTGGATTGGTGACCATTGCGGCAGCCCCTGATTTTACCGAAGACAGCATGTGGGACGGTTTTTCAGATGCTCAAAAGGCCGAACTGATGGCGGGGCAGGTCGCCTTGCCGTCCGAGTACGGAGAACCCTACATCATTACGCGCCGACTGATTGAAGAGGGGCGGACCCATTTGGTTTTGCGTGACCTGCTGCCTCTGAATTTTCCGACCCGGTTCTTGCAAGGTACGGCTGACGCGGATGTTAAGATGTCTGTGGCCCTGCGCTTGCTTGATCATGCGCAAGGTCCTGACATGCGGCTGACGCTGGTCGATGGCGCGGATCACCGGTTCTCAGATGCGGCGTGTTTGCAGCTGATCGAAACGTCCGTTGAAGAGGTTTTGGCACAGGTGGCCTAGAACCCTGATTTAGACTGACGCCACGTTCCACTAGGGTGGCATGCGATGCTCTGCGTAGGGTGCGCGAAATCCTTGGGAGGGGACACCACTATGGCACTATCACTGGGACAAAAGGCGGGCTGGGGTCTGGCCGATATGGGCATCGTCGTCTTTGTCGTCGTCAAGCAATTGCTGATCCTGACTTACCTGACCGCATTCTTAGGTGTGCCTGTTGGCATTGCGGGATTTGTCACTACGGCCGTTTTGGTTTTTGATATGATTACCGATCCGTTGATTGGATATCTGAGCGACCGCACACAAAGCCGCTATGGCCGCCGTGCGCCGTGGATGTTTATAGGCGTATTGGTGATGTCAGCAGGGATGGTCGGGCTGTTTTCGGTACCCGTTGGAATGGCGATGTCTGGAAACCTGACGTGGGTGGTCGCATTTTTTGGGCTGGCCACCATCGGCTTTACGATGGTCGCGATCCCTTATGGCGCGCAATCGGGTGAAATCACGCAAGACCCCAAAGAGCGGTCAGCAATGACAGGGTGGCGGATGGCATTTGCCAGTATCGGCATCTTGATCGGTGGAGCGGTGATCCCGGGTCTTGCAGGATCTATGGGGTATGCGATGGCGGCATTGGTGGTAACGCCTTTGATGGTGGGGGCTGTTTGGCTCTCGCTTTGGTCCATTCGAAAGGCGCCGCGCAATGAGATGGCAGCACAGGTCAATTTGGCGGGCATGTTCGGTTTGGTCTTTACAAACAAAGCGTTCATGGTGCTGGTCGTGCTTTACGGCGTGATGACTTTGGCCATTGCGATGATCACTGCAGGTCTGCCGTTCGCAGCACTGTACCTGATCGTCGACAGCGGGGACACGATGCTGTCAGGGGCGGCAACTGCATTGACCACATTAAGCCTGATGTTTGCGGCCTTCGTGATCGGCTCAATCCTAAGCCAAGCCGTCTGGGTCTTGCTGTCCAACCGTCTTGGCAAAGTCGGTGCGTTGGTCATTGGTTTGTCGCTTTATGTAGTGCTTCTCTACGCGCTGAACACGCAATTGCCTTCGGTGAATGTCACCGCAATTGCGGGTATGTTTGTGCTGGCTGGCATGACCAACGGGGCCTATCAGCAAATCCCTTGGGCGATGTATCCTGATCTGATGGACGTGACCCGCCGCACAAGTGGCGTGGCGATTGAGGGCGCGTTTTCTGCCGTCTGGCTGTTCGGCCAAAAGCTCGCGAATGCAGCGGCTCCTGCTGTTTTGGGTCTGACATTAGCAGCCGCTGGTTGGCAAGAAACGACAGGCGGTGTTGTGACACAGTCTGACGGTGCAATGGCTGCATTGCTCAATGCGATTACGCTGATCCCTGCGGTGATTTTGATCGTGGCCGTGATTGGTCTTTGGGTCGTTTACCGGCCTATGGCGGCGCGCGCCCTTGCTTGATCTTGCAACAATTGAAGCGACGCTTGTAGTGCAAGAAGCTGATGTTCCGCATCTGCGCAAAGGATGCGAAAAGCGTATTGTCTGGGCGGGAGCTCCGGCTGCAAAAACCGCTTTCTGCGTCCTTTATATTCACGGGTTTTCAGCCACTGGTGAAGAATTGCGGCCTTTGCCTGACATGATTGCCCAAGGGCTTGGCGCGAACATCTATTTCACTCGCCTCACAGGGCATGGCCAAGACGGTGATGCGATGGGGCGTGCAAGTTTAGAGGCGTGGCGAACGGATGTATCCGAGGCCTTAGCGGTGGCTCAAACCATCGGGCAAGAAGTGATCGTGATCGGTTGTTCGACCGGTTGCACCCTTGCGACATTGGCATTTGCTGATGGGGCGGCTGCGAAGGCGATGATCCATGTGTCACCCAATTTTGGCCTACGCCACCGCGCCGTGCAGGTTTTGTTGGATTTGCCGCGCGCCCGGCGCTGGGCCAAATATGTTGCAGGGCATGCGCGGTCATTTCCATCCAAGAACGAAGCGCACGCGGCTTTCTGGACGCTAGAATATCCGACAGAAGCGGTGCATGTGATGGCCGATGCTGTGCGCGCCGCCCGCGAGGCGGATCTATCCAAAATCACAACGCCCGCGTTGTTTTGCTTTAATCCGCAAGATCAGGTCGTCCATCCCGACGACACACGGAAGACAATTGCGCGTTGGGGTGCAGCGACCGACACCGCACTGCTTGAACAAACGGCGGCTGATGACGAGATGGGGCATATCATGGCCGGTGATGTATTCTCGCCGAACCAAACGGCACCATTGGCACAGCGGATTTTGGCTTGGATTGCGGGTGTCCCGCCACGTTGAAGGCTTGCGGTGACGCACTGCAAAGGCCAAAGTGACCCAAAAGCGTTCAAGTGAGTAGCGCGTGTTGAGGTCGATCAAAATGACATGTGAAACGTTGGTGATGATCCCGCCTTTGTTGTGTGATGCGCGTATTTTCGCCCCGCAAATTGCTGATTTATCACGCGAGCACGCGGTTATGGTCGCGCCCGCCGATTGCGGTGAACGGATGGAAGAAATCGCCAGCCAAATTCTATCATGGGCGCCCGCGAAATTCGCGTTGATGGGGATGGGGTTGGGCGGCATGGTTGCGATGGAAATCATTCGCCGCGCACCTGATCGCGTTACCCGCATCGCGCTGGTTAGTACGAGCCCGCAAGCCGACACGCCAGAGACCGCAGCGGCACGCGAAACACAGATTATTGCAGCTCGTGCGGGGCGTTGGCCCGATGTCCTGACCCACGAGATAAATTCGACTTGGATGGCGGCAAGCTCTGATAAGACAGAGTTGGTGCGGCTGTTGACCCAAATGGGTCAAGACATTGGGCCGGAAGCCTATATCAGGCAAACCCGCGCATTGCAGCGTCGCAAAGATCAACAGGGTACCTTGCGCCAGCTACGTCAGCCGACTTGCATCATGTGCGGGCGCCATGACGGGCAATATAACCTGAAACGGCATGAATTCATGGCTGAACTCATTCCATATGCGACTTTGGAAGTGATTGAACAAGCAGGCTATCTGCCAACGCTTGAAGCTGCTGATACGGTCACGGACGCTTTGCGTCGCTGGATGAAGCAGCCGCTGGTACTGCGCCACTAAGGCGGCGCAGTAGTGTTCTTACTTGATTTTTACGATCTTATCGGCGTTTGCCGCAGGCTTGTCAGAATTCGCATCGATGAAGTTCAAAACAAGAGGGCGAATGTTGTTGCGCCAGCTTTTGCCTGCGAAAATACCGAAGTGACCCGCGCCAGGCTCGAGGTGAGACGCTTTCTTTGATGCGGGCAAGCCTGTGAGCAAGCCAAGGGCTGCCAGACACTGACCGGGGGCAGAAATATCATCGTCTTCGCCTTCGACGATCTTTACCGCAACAGTCGTAATCTTGCCCATATCAACCTTGTGTCCGGCGACGACAAATTCGTTCTTTGCAATCTCGCGACCTTTGAAAATGCGCTCTACGGTCGACAGATAGAACTCTGCCGGCATGTCCATCACGGCAAGGTATTCGTCATAAAAGGCGTTGTGGCGATCGTGCTCTGACGCTTCGCCTTTAGCCACGCGGCTGATTTCGTCGCGAAATGCATTTGCGTGGGTTTCGCCGTTCATGGATATGAAAGAAGCCAGTTGCAGCAGACCGGGGTAAACCAGACGGCCCACGCCGCTGTGCTTGAAGCCAACACGTTGGATCATCGTCTCTTCGAGCTGCCCCATTGTGACGGAACGCCCAAAGTCGGTGACTTCGGTGTGGTTCGCCTCTGGATCGACAGGGCCGCCGATCAGGGTCAGGGTGCGGGGCTGTGCATCGGGGTCAAGTTCTGCCAAATATGCGGTGGCCGCTAAGGCCAATGGGACAGGTTGGCACACGGCGATGACGTGGGTATCGGGGCCAAGTTCGCGCATGAATTCCATCAGGTAGAGAGTGTAATCCTCTACGTCGAATTTTCCGGCGCTGACGGGGATGTCGCGGGCGTTGTGCCAGTCGGTGATGTAAAGGTCGACGTCAGGCAAAAGGCTGATGACCGTCTTGCGCAGCAATGTGGCATAGTGGCCGGACATTGGCGCCACCAATAGAACTTTGCGGCTACGGTCGGGACGGTTGCCGACGCGAAAACGCAGCAAATCACCGAAAGGGCGTTCCACAACTTTTTCCGTGGTGACGACCATATCGGTGCCATTCAGGTTTGTTTGATCCGGGATGTTCCAATCAGGTTTCGCGACCATCCGCTCGAATGTGCGTTCCGTAACTGTGCCCCAAGCCTCCAGCCAGTCCATCGCAGGGTTTGCGCCCCATGACATCATTGGATATGAAGCATATGCGCGCGCTGTCGCGCCGAGCCACTGGTTTGTGTTGCGCATGGATTCCATCATATCATATGTCATCATGTACTTCATTTGGTTCGTCTCCGATGGCAAGGCGCAAAAATGCTGCACCTGCAGCATACGCATAGGAAAGTTAAAATGACAACAAATGATTTGGATGTGGGCGACGCGGTTGGCCAGAATGTTGCAAAACTCGAAGCCAACCTTGCGCGGGTCGAAGAACTGACACAGCGCCTGTTAAAGGTCATGGGGCAGGGGCGGCAAGTTGCCCCTTCTTTGCAAGGGCCAAATCAAGATTTATATGTCAAAGCCGCAACGGCTTATATGTCTGAAATGATGAACAATCCCACCAAATTGATCGAGCACCAGCTGGAGTTTTGGGGCAAATCAGTCAAACATTATGTCGAAGCGCAGCACCTTTTGTCGCAGGGCAAAATGGCGCCGCCTGCCGACGAAACACCTAAAGATCGTCGATTCTCGCATGAACAATGGGACACGAACCCCTATTTTAACTTCATTAAGCAGCAATATATGATGAACGCCGCTGCAGTGCAGCAAGCGGTCGAAGATATAGACACGCTGGATGGTGAAGAGAAAAAGCGCCTGCGCTATTTCAGCCAGCAAATGGTCGATATGATCAGTCCCACGAACTTCTTACCCACAAATCCGGAAGCATTGGCACTGGCCGCTGAAACCGATGGTGAAAGTCTTGTCGCGGGTCTGGAAAACATGATCGCCGATCTTGAGGCGAACAACGGTGATTTGGTCGTCACGCTTGCCGACAAGAATGCATTCACCTTGGGTGAAAATCTGGCGACGACGCCGGGGTCTGTCGTGTTCCGCAACCATATGTTCGAGTTGATCCAGTACACGCCAAGCACCGAAAAGGTTTACGAGACGCCGCTGATTATCTTTCCGCCGTGGATCAACAAATTCTATATTATGGACCTGAAACCGCAGAACAGCTTGATCAAATGGGCTGTCGATCAAGGCTACACAGTCTTTATCGTGTCATGGGTGAACCCCGATGCGAGCTATAGCGACACGTCGATGACGGACTATGTTCAAGACGGTTATCTGGAGGCCTTTAAGGAGGTCAAACAGATTTGCGGTGTCAAAAAGGTCAACGCGGTCGGCTATTGTATTGCCGGAACGACGCTGTCGCTCACGCTTGCCTTGATGAAAAAGCGCAAAGATACCTCCGTGAATTCCGCCACCTTCTTTACAACGCTCACTGATTTTTCGGATCGGGGCGAAGTAGGTGTGTTCTTGGACGACGACTTTATTGACGGGATCGAAGAAGAAGTCGCAGCGCACGGCATCTTGGATTCCTACTTCATGTCGCGCACTTTTTCCTATTTGCGTTCAAATGATCTGATCTACGGGCCAGCGATCAAAAGCTATATGATGGGCAAGGCGCCGCCTGCCTTTGATCTGCTTTACTGGAACGGTGATGGCACAAACCTGCCTGCCAAAATGTCAGTCGAATATCTGCGCGGCCTTTGCCAGAATGATAAATTCGCAACCGACGGTTTTGAAATCGCTGGCGAAGTGGTGCGGTTAAAAGATGTCACTGTGCCGCTTTGCGCGATCGCGTGCGAGACGGATCATATCGCTGCTTGGAAAAGCAGTTATGCTGGTGTGGCCAAGATGGGATCAAAGGATAAAACCTTCATTCTATCCGAAAGCGGACATATCGCGGGCATCATCAACCCACCAACCAAGAACAAGTATGGACACTATACCAACCCTGAAATGGGCCTGACGGCAGATGATTGGCATGCAACCGCTGACAAACATCAAGGGTCTTGGTGGCCGCGCTGGGACGCTTGGTTGTCCGAGAAATCAGGTAAAATGGTCGCTGCCAGAGAACCGGGAAGCGATGATTACCCTGTTTTGGCACCTGCACCGGGAACTTACGTCATCGCTAAGTAGCCGCAAAAGTTAGTATTTTCCGCGCTCGCGAAATAATTTATGCTGCAGTGCAGAAAAAACTTGAAATGCTGCACTGCAGCATGCATATTGGTGTCAGAACAAAACAGCGGATTCGGATCCGCACTGACCCAAACAGAAAGGCTTCTACAATGGCTAACAATGCACAAGACTTCACCGCGATCTTCAAAGACATGACAGGCGCTTTCCCTGTAGACACCAAAGCAATGGAAGAGCAGTTCAAGAGCCAGTCCGCTATGGCCGAGAAAATGTCATCCGTCGCTCTTGACGCTGCTGGCAAATCTGCTGAGCTGTCTGCAAAGTGGACAAAAGAAACCATCTCTAAGATGGAATCTATCGCTACTTCTAAAGCAGAGCCAGCTGACTACGCAAAAGCAATGACAGACTTCGCTTCTGCATCCGCTGAATCCGCAGCCGAGCACATGGCCGCTTTCGCTGAGATCGCGAAGCAGGTTCAGACACAGACCATGGAAATGGTTATGGCTGCTGGCAAAGACATGTCCGAGGACATGACTGCTGCTGCTAAAAAAGCGACAACTGAAGTGACTGCTGCTGCGAAAAAAGCAACTACTAAGTAATCGATTTTAAAACGCCCTTGCCTCCCTGAGGGTAAGTTTTCAAAGACGGTCCGCTAGCGCGGGCCGTTTTTTGTTTGCGGCTTGGGCTTTCTTTTTGCGCAGACGCAGCATAGGCTTCTCTGCACTGCAACATCCTTGAAAGGGACGCCCGTGGCCGACACCAACAAACCGCTTTTGGTAAAGCGCTACGCAAGCCGCCGTCTTTATAACACCGAGACGAGCGACTATGTGACGCTAGAGGATATCGCGTTTTTCATCCGTGAAGGCCGCGAAGTGCAGATTGTGGACCTTAAGTCCGGTGATGATCTGACGCGCCAATACCTGTTGCAAATTATCGCTGAGCACGAAAGCCGCGGCGAAAGTGTGTTGCCTGTTGATGTGTTGACCGATTTGGTCCGCAGCTACACCAGCCAAGCCGCATCTGTGGTCCCTGAATTTCTGCAAGCCAGCTTCGAGATGCTGCGCAATGGCCAGTCCAAAGCGCTCGAGAACATGGGCAAAGCCAACCCGATGACGTCCATGCCTGGTTTCGACGCGATGCGCTCTCAGCAAGCGGCGTTCTTCAAGGCGATGACCAGCGGGATTGTTCCAGTGGCTGGCGAAGAAAAGACAGAAGCAAGCGACGATCTGGGCGACATCAAGAACCAGCTTGCCGCCTTGCAGGAAAAACTGTCGAAGATGGGCAAGTAACTGCTAAACCCCTAGACGGTCCCGCATCGCATACCACGTCATTGCGAGCCTCAGCATTGGGGCCCGCATGGCGACACCACCGGGGAAGTTCGGGACTTTGAGGTCAGCGAGCGTATCGAACCGGCCTGCCTGACCTGCGATGGTTTCAGCCATGACTTTCCCCGCGAGCCCCGTCAGCGCGACACCGTGCCCAGAGAAACCCGAGGCAGAGATCACATTTGGTGCGACCCGCTGAATGGCCGGGAGTTTATTCGCCGTTATCCCAAGTGTTCCGCCCCAAGCATAGTCTACTTTCACGTCGCCCAACTGCGGGAACATCTGCATGATGCGTATCCGCAAGGTCGTGGCGACATCCGCCGGAAAAGCGATCTGATAGCTGGGCCGTCCCCCAAACAGCAGGCGTTTATCCTCGGACAGGCGAAAGTAGTTCAGCACGAATTTGCTGTCATTTACCGCAATGTCCTGCGCAAGAACCGCCGCCGCGCGGTCGCCAAGCGGCTCTGTAGCGGCAATAAAGCTGTTGATGGGCAAAATCTTTGCAGAAACTTTGCGTTCGATATTCGGCAGGTATCCGTTACCCGCAAGGATTACATGGTTTGCTTTGACGCGCCCTTGGCCAGTGCGGACAACGGCGGGGTCGCCGTGGGCGATATGATGCACTTCGCTGCGCTCAAATATGCGGGCACCTGCGGCTTCGGCCAACCGCGCCAACCCGAAAGCATAGCGCAGCGGGTGAATGTGTCCCGCGCCTTGGTCAAGATGCCCGCCGAAATAGTCTTCCGTTTTAATCAAGTCATTGATTGCCGCGCGGTCGAGGGTGCGAACAGCGTTGTACCCATACGCGTCTTGCAAGAATTCTGCGTCGCGGTGCATTCCGTCGACTTCGCTGGATTTGGCCGCAGCTTCTGCAAGGCCGGATTTGAACTGCGCCTCCGGGATTGCCGTCTGGCAAAGATGGCGCAGGTCGTCTTTGGCTTCTTCAGTCAGTCCCCAAAGCCGCCGCGCATGATCCGCACCATAGGTTTTTGCAAGCTTGCGCATTGGCACATTGTAGCCGCTGCAAACCTGACCGCCGTTGCGCCCCGATGCACCAAACCCCACGCGGTGTGCATCGACGACAACCACATCAAGCCCTTTGGCCGCAAGGTGCCGCGCAGCTGATAGCCCTGTAAATCCCGCGCCGACGATGCAAACATCAGCAGTGACTTCGCCGCGCAGCGTGGGACGGTCGGCTGGAATATCAGCTGACGCCGCGTACCAGCTATCGGGCAGCACGCCTTGTCTGTCATTGCGATAAAGAGGGTTCACGCCTCAGACGTTCAACAACAGGTGCTCGCGCTCCCATGGGCTGATGACTTGCAGGAACTCGGTGTGTTCGGCGCGTTTGACGATGGAATAGACGCGCGCGAAATCCGGGCCCAGCACCTCGTGCAATTCCGTCGCCTCATCAAACAGATCCAGCGCACTTGCCAGTGATCCCGCGATTTCTGCTTCAGAATCAGAGGCTTCACCGCGCCAGCGTTTGTCAGGCCGGGTCTCATTCTTCAACCCGAGGTATCCGCAAGCAAGCGACGCTGCGATACATAGGTACGGGTTGCAATCCATGCCGGGCAAGCGGTTTTCGACGCGCCGTGCGGAGGGATCAGAGATTGGGATGCGAATGCCGGTCGTGCGGTTGTCGCGGCCCCATTCAAGGTTCACGGGTGCTGCCACTCCTTCGACATAGCGACGGTAACTGTTCACATAAGGTGCGATTACGGCAATCGCGCTTGGCATATATTCTTGCAGGCCACCAATAAAGTGGAAGAACGCATCGGTTTCACCGCCACCCGGACCGGTAAAGATATTGCGGCCTTTGGCATCAAGAACCGAATGGTGGATGTGCATGGCAGATCCGGGTTCACCCGCGATGGGTTTCGCCATAAAGGTCGCAAAGCAGTCGTTTCTTAACGCGGCTTCTCGGATTAGGCGTTTGAAATAGAACACTTCGTCGGCCAGTTTAAGCGGATCGCCATGGCGCAAGTTGATCTCGAGTTGGCCGGCACCACCTTCTTGGGCAATGCCGTCGATTTCAAACCCTTGGATTTCGGCGAATTCATAGATGTCGTCGAT
>RCNE010001891.1_pt1 | contig 11375 bp, 7 predicted proteins | sample 2041361 | NCBI WGS metagenome assembly RCNE01 (sample SAMN09708229, study PRJNA481090) | Marine sediment metagenome, whole genome shotgun sequencing project.
CACTGCCGTCTCTTGCACCGATACATCCAAACCTACAAAATATGTCATATCGCCATTCCTTCCTTGATGCTCAAGGCCAGGATGACCCCGATCACATCATCATAAGTGAAGGGGCCCAATCCAAATACCACATTCGAAATGGTAGCCGCCGCGATACACCATCTTTGATGTCGATCCTCACAGTCTGATACCCGCCCATAAATTCACAGCGTGGCGTCTATCACAGCTTGGCGAACAGGCCCACATTCCAAAAAGTTTGCGACAGAACCGGTTTTGCTGACGATACCCTAGCGTTTGCTGACTGCCCTCAACTGTGAAGACGCGGCCGCAAGTTTGGCAACGCTCAGCGCGCCCCCAGAGCGCAACTCGGCCATCAAGCGGTCCGCTCGGTCAGCGGTATCAGCGTCGCCCCCTACCCAGCTGTCGATACTGGCGGCACCAGCCTTGGCGCCCGATATGGATAGCGCGGCTGCGGCAATCGCCGACTGCTGCGCGCGCAGATCTGACATCAGGCGACCAAGCGCAATGCGTTCCCAGTGATCCGCCAGCTTGATCTGGCGCGAGGTCGAGCGCAACCAGTCCAGGTCGAAACGTGCGCCCGCAGCAAAGTAATTCGCCGCGACATCCGAGACTTCGCGGTCAAGTGTGTTGGCAACTTCAACGATGTCCAGGGCACCGCCCAGCAACTCCAACCGAGCGATTTTTTCGGCCAACGCCTTGGGCGACTTTAATTTTATCAACTCGCTGGTACGCTGGCTCAACCGTTTCTTGGAAAAACCTGTTACCATTCCACACGCCTTCGCCGCAATTTTGGAAACCCCCTGGCCGTAGAAATCAATGGCTTCTCCGATCGGCCTGTCTTTGCCCTGCACCAAGCGCAGACCCTGCGCAGCGATCATGTCCGACAGCGCCTGATGCATGTTCAACTGCGTCGCGGCCGGTATCTTGACGTCCAACGCATTGATCTCGGCGGCTATGGCCGGCAAGCCAAAGATTTCGCGGGCGATTATGAAGGCGCGCACAACTTGCCCTACTGAAGCGCCACTTTCTTCGCGCAGGCGGTTATACAGCGTCGGTCCGGCCGCGTTCACCAGCGCATTGGCGGCAACGGTGGCGATAATCTCGCGCCGCAGCCTATGGGTTTTCAGCGTATCTTTGTATTTGGTGCGGATCGGGCCCGGCATATATTCGGTAAGAAGCCGTTCCATGTAGGGATCATCCGGCACATCCGAGCGCAATAGCTCCGAAAACACGTTAATCTTGGCATAGGCGACTAGCACCGAAATCTCTGGGCGGGTCAGGCCGCGGCCAGTCTGGAGCCGCTCTGCCAATTCGTCGTCAGTGGGTAGCAATTCGACCGCTCTGTTCAACAACCCGTGGCTTTCCAGCGTGCGCATGTATCTTGCGTGATCCTCCAGAAGTGCTGGAGCGCGCGCCTCGACCAGCGAAATCGCCAGAGTTTGATTGTAGTTGGTCTGCAGCACCAGTTCACCGACTTCGCCAGTCATTTCGGCCAGCAGGGCGTTCCGCTGCTTTTCGGTCATATCTCCGGCGCTAACGATGGCCCCCAGAGCGATCTTGATGTTTACCTCGTGGTCGGAACAATCGACGCCGGCCGAATTGTCAACCGCATCTGTGTTCAACTTGACCCCGCGGGCCGAGAGTTCAATGCGACCGCGTTGGGTAACGCCAAGGTTGGCACCTTCGCCCAAAACCTTCGCCCGTACTTCGCTCGCATCGACCCGCGTAGTGTCATTGGCCCGATCACCGGCGTCTGCATGGCTTTCACGAGACGACTTGATATAGGTGCCGATCCCGCCGAACCACATCAGATCAGACGGCGTTTTCAGTAGCGCGTGGATCAGCTCGAACGGTGTCGCCCGGTCGGCCTTGAGGCCGGTCAGCAATTTAATTTCCGGGCTCAGTGCGATTGACTTGGATGACCGTGAAAAAATTCCGCCGCCCTTCGCGATCAGACTGGTGTCATAGTCCTGCCAGCTGGACCGCGGCAAAGCAAACATCCGCTCCCGTTCGGCAAAGGTCTTGGCAGGGTCCGGGTCGGGATCAATAAAGATGTCGCGGTGGTCGAAGGCAGCGACCAGTTTGATTTGCCTGCTCAGCAACATGCCGTTGCCGAACACGTCGCCCGACATGTCGCCGCAGCCGATCACCGTAAAGGGCTCACTCTGGATGTCGCATCCAAGCTCGCGGAAATGGCGTTTTGCCGCCTCCCACGCGCCCTTGGCTGTTATGCCCATTCCCTTATGGTCATATCCGTTCGATCCGCCTGAGGCAAAAGCGTCGCCCAGCCAGAAATCGTATTGCGCCGCCATTTCGTTGGCAATGTCGGAAAACGTCGCCGTGCCCTTGTCGGCGGCGACGACCAGATAGGGGTCATCAGCATCGCGGCGCACCACCGATTGTGGCGCGATAACGTCCGGCCCGTCGAGGTTGTCGGTGACGTCAAGCAATCCCGACAGAAACGTCTTGTAGCTGCGGATAGCTTCGGCGAGAACCTCGTCGCGGTTGCCGCTGACTGGCAGCGATTTGGGCAAGAATCCACCCTTCGAGCCAAACGGTACGATGACGGCATTCTTGACCTGCTGGGCCTTGACCAAGCCTAGGACCTCGGTTCGGTAGTCTTCCTTTCGGTCCGACCAGCGCAGACCGCCACGGGCCACCGGGCCGCCACGCAGGTGGACGCCTTCGACCCAGGTGGAATAGACGAAAATCTCTCGCCATGGCCTTGGCAAAGGCAAATCGTCCAGCTTAGCGCTGTCGAATTTGAACGACATATAGGGTTTCAGCTGGCCATCGGCACCTTCCTGATAGCAGTTGGTACGCAAGGTCGACTGGATCGCGTTGCGGAACCGCCGAAGGATATTGTCAACGTCCAGGCTGGTGACCGCCTCCAGCGCCGTTTCTATCTCATCGGCGATAAGCTCGGCTTCGGCATCGCGCGATGCTGCGTCCCGGTCAGCGTCGGGTTTGAACATGGCGTGGAACAGCGCCACAAGCGACCGGGCGATGGTCGGATTGGCGGCCAATGCATCCTCCATGTACTCTACCGAATATGGGATCCTTGCCTGGCGAAGAAAGCGGCTGTAGGCGCGCAGGACTACGGTTTCGCGCACGCTTATTCCGGCCAAAAGCACCAGTCGATTCAGCGGATCGTCATCGGCGTCATGCGACCAGACGGCTCTGAAGGTCTCCTCCAGCTTTCCGCGAAGCTTGGAAAGGGCGAAGTCGCTGCGGTCTGCCGACTGCATGTAGAAATCATGCAACCAGATGTTCTCGCCAGAACGGGCAATCTTGAATGGATGCTCTTCGAGAACCCGAAACCCCATATTCTCAAGCACCGGCAGGCAGTCCGACAGCGGCACGGCCGGCCCAAGGTTAAACAACTTGAACCTGACCTCCGTGTCTGGGTCTTCGAGGCGGCGATAGAACGTCATCGCCAACGGCGCGGTCTCGGTCAGATCTTCCATCTTTTCGATATCTGCGATCGCGTTGACCGTGTTGTATGTGTCCCGATACCCATAGTCGAAACCCCGGCGGTAAAGCGCATGCAGGCGATTGCCGTCATGCTCTCCCAGCTTTTCGATCAGCCCGACGCGCAGTACATCTCCCCAGCTGCGAACCGAGTTAACAATAAGTTTTTCAATCTCTGCAACGTCGTACTCCTTAGCACTGCCGGGATTGACCGCGACGACGAAATGCACCCGGGCAAGGGCCTCGTCTCCGAAGGACGGCGTCCAGTTCGCGATCCGGCCATTGAATTGCTCGGTGAGAATATTACCCATCTTGGTCCGGAGTCGGGTATTGTAGCGCTCGCGCGGCACGTAGATTAGACACGAAACAAACCGGCCAAAGCGGTCGGATCGAACAAACAACCTCGTGCGTGGTCGGATGGCCAGATGCAACACTCCGAGCACATTTTTCTGGAATTGCTGATCGTCGGCGGACTGGAACAATTCGTCACGCGGATAGGTTTCCAAAACATTGGTCAGCGCTTTGCCGTCGTGACTGTCGGGTGCAAACCCGGCTCGGAGAATGATTCGCTCGACCTTCTGACGCAGTAACGGAATGGACCGGGGGCTGAGATTGTACGCGGCCGAGGTGAAATGGCCAACAAAGGCGTGTTCGCCGATCACGCGGCCCTTGGCATCATAGTGCTTGACCCCAATCAGGTCGAAATGCGCTGTTCGGTGCACAGTCGAACGCCGGTTCGCTTTGAGGATCAGCAAGGGTGATGCGTCGGTGACAAACGCATCCATTTCGGGCGTCCAATGGGCGAAATTTCCGGCTGCGTCGCGCAGGACCGTATAGTCAGGGTCGCGCATCAGCCCCAGACCCGAGCCTTCGACGGTCTCCGAATCCAGTTCGCGTCCTTCGTCGATGCGGTATTCGCAATAACCAAGAAAGGTAAAATGATTCTGCGACAACCACTCGAGGAACTCGATGACCTCCGCGGTTGTATCGGCGATCTTCTTGGGCGAGTTCTCGCGCAGCGAACTGATGACCACGTTCAGTTTGCTCAGGATCGGCTTCCAATCGGCGACAGAAATGCGCACATCTGCAATCACTTGGCGTAACTCGGATTCGTACTGAGCCAGGATGGTGTCGTCGCCAATCTGGTCAACCTGCACCTGGATCACCGATTCATGTATCGCCCCGTGCGCACCGTAGTCGCGCAACCCGATGAGCGCACCATCGGTGTCTCGCTCGACCGTCATCACCGGGTGCTGAAGCGTATGAATGCCAATACCGCGCTCAGTGAGAAAAGCGGTCAGCGAGTCGACCAGAAACGGCATATCGTCATTGACCACCTCAAGCACGCTGTGTGGAGATTCCCATCCATGCTCAGACATGCTCGGATTGTAAAACCGGATGATTGGTGAGCCGGGTTTGCGGTTTGCGCAAAACTTCCACAATGCGAGCGCAGCAGCATAAAGCTGTTCTGGGTCGGTCCCAACGATTTCGTCTGCTGACGCATTGGCGTAGACTTGATCAAGCGCTGAAAGAAACCCCTTTCGCTCGGCCTCGCCCAGCCGTTCGGCCACAATCTCGCGTACGGCCGTAAGCTTGGCGCCCAACCGCTCCTGTTCTTCCTGTCCCATGGATGCTCCCCCGTTTCATTCCTTTGTAAGCATTGTCACAATGCAATCAAAGAAATAATTGGGGCAGTCAGGTGTGACGTATATGGACGGCATTGTCATGTTAACTCAGATGAACGAAATATGCTGATGAAACCCCAGAACAAGCGGCCACAATCTCGAACCATTCAGCGGATGCTCTGGCGGGGTTTGATGGAGAGTTAGGCGAGACACCAGATGGCGCTGCAAATTGAATTGATTGTAGATGGCATCGTGAACAGACAAGAATCGCTGCATTGATCCGGGTGATTTGAACCGTCCTATTCGTCGTTCTCGCCGACGCGTTGGTTGGTGCGAAACTTCCGCCCGATTGTTTAGTCTACCGCCCGTAACATGGAGATTTGACGAGCCAAGTTCTCGAAGTGCCGCAGAATATGCTCCCAGTTTATCGGTGATAGTCTCGTCGGGAATATATCCCTGCTTTCTTGGTAATTTTCGTTTAAGTTTAAGGGCCGCACGCTTGTTCCTATGCGGCTGCGCCAGGACCTCGAGAACCTCACCTTCATCGTCAACTGCGCGCCATAGATACGTCCGCTTGCCACCAATTCGAACAAAGACCTCGTCAAGATGCCAGGTTCCCGAAGGTCGGACCCTGCGGGATCTAATGCTGGCAGCAATCGCCGGGCCGAATTTCAAAACCCATCGGCGGATCGTTTCACAGCTGACATCTACCCACTGGCACGTCTTATTAATAAGACGCATAATCTCACTGATGCTTAGTTCAGCCATCAGCGCGTCCGTGCCGTTTTACAATGTCCATCGAGCCATTGTTATTCTTCTTTAATTGGCGGCAGCACCAAGAGCTCAGACGTTTCCAGGTACCTACAAAAAGCATTCGCCAACTGCATCTGCCTCGAATACTTTGGGAGATACCGCCGTTGATATGATCTGCGATGCGCCGAGCCGCGTTAAGAGGTATCTCGCCTTATTGCCTGATCGGCTGACCTGCGACCTGAGGGGCTTGGCGAAGAAGAAGCGCGCGAGCTGCGAGATAGGGGCCGTCGCCTTCAATGCCCTGATCAGCGAAATATTTGCCAATGCGAAATACGGCGTCTGCTTGCTCTTTACTGCTGTGGTTATCAAAGGCGTAGACAGCCTCGGGATGGATGGCCTAGGTGTTGCCGGTCTTCTTGATGTCGATCGTGCGATCATCGTTGTTAATGGACACGACGTTTCCAAAAGCATCACCCCCAGCTTGTTTGAGCGTTTCGGCACCGCGCAGGTAAGTATCTTGCTGAACAAACCGATAGCGATCCGTCGGGATGCCACGTGCCGTTCGATCAATGGTCTCTAGGTAGGACAGGTCAGAAAGTGCAGCCCGTTCGTCGATCAGCTCCTCAAGTGTCAGACCTGCAAGCCGGAAATACTCCCACCATTTGGCTTTTCCTTCGCGGCGATGCCAGTCGAGCAAATTGGCCAAGATCCACCTGGCATGCTGCTCATCGATCCGCTATTCTATGTCCGCCGGCACATCCGCGGTTAAACGCACGATGAGCGCCTGTATCGCCTCCAGGCGCTCGGTGAGCTCTTCGCTGGGTTGCTGATCTGATGGCAAAGGGCGCGGAACATCTGTACCCGCTAGTTCGAGGTCTTCCCGTCGACTTTCCAACCATTCCTGCAGCGCAATCGTCGAAGCGCAATCATCCTGATTATAGGATTGAACTGTCGCGCGAACTTCGTCGCTGATCGAGTCGATGTCGCCAAGTTCAAGCCCAGCCTGAAGACTTGCGAGCGCCAAGTTGGCATCAGGCAGGCTGGTGTCGCGGACAAAGCCACAGATCGGCTCAAGTTTCTTGATCGAGTAACTCTCGACCCCGTCGCGCAGCCCGTTGCGAACGACGCTGTACAGATCGACCAGCAGGTTGCTGCGTAGGAAGTCATCTATCTCGTTCTCCCTGGTGGCATATCCGCCCCGAAAGGTCTACGGTTACTATTCCAAGGACATTAGCGACCTGCCGGGGGAGTCTGTCTCGGTTCGTGAAAAGTGGCGTGAGAAGAGATCATTGGCAGCACCCGAAACGCTCATCCTGGTGCACACTCCAGGTGCTAACAAAGAGATCCTGGAAGAGTTTCTCTCAGAAACCGCAGTTCCGCTCGATTTTGCGATCAGGTCAATCATCGGGCTGGCGCCGGAAGCCGTTGAACCAAAGTTCGCCCTGAAGCATCCGGCCTTAAAGGCCAAGCAGACACGCTTCCTTAGGCTGCTGAAAAACCGCATCGTGCGCTACGGCTCGATCACGCGAGACATGCTCTATGAACAGCCATTCACTGTTGTCGACATCGACGGCCCAGATGGCGTGTTCAACGATTCCGAAGAGATAGACGAGCTCATGATTATTATCGATCAATTTGCGCCATCTACGTCATCTGACAGCAAGCAACAAGAATCGTCCGAAAGGGTAAAAGACCAATGATTACAGGTGCACTCAAGCGCGATATCGATGCGCTCTGGACAGAATTCTGGCAGGGCGGGATTACCAACCCTCTCACCGTGATCGAACAGATCACCTTCCTCATGTTCGCCCGCCTGCTTGACATCAACGAGACGCGGGACGAGAACCGCATGCGGCGCACGCAGAAGCAATTCAAGCGCCGGTTTGACGAAGATCAGCAGAAACTGCGCTGGTCCCAGTTCCGGCATCTGGGTGCTGATGAAATGCTTCCGCTGATCCGCGACGAGGTCTTTCCTCATTTCCGGAAATCCTCGACCAGCGGCTCCGCATTCGCTGAATTCATGAAAGACGCCCAGCTGATGATCCAGAAGCCCAGCCTTCTGGTGAAGGCGGTCAACATGATCGACAAGCTTCCGCTAACTGAAGGCGACACTAAAGGCGACCTCTACGAGTACCTGCTCAGCAAACTGACCACCGCTGGTATCAACGGCCAGTTCCGCACACCGCGGCATATTATCGATCTCATGGTTCAGATACTGGATCCAAAGCCAACAGATGTGATCGGAGATCCATCGGCAGGCACGGGCGGGTTTCTTGTACAGGCCATGCAATACTTGCTGAAGACCTACACGTCGCCAGAAGGTGTTATCGAAGAAACTGACCCGGATACGGGTAAGGTCGAAAAAATCTATACTGGAGATCTACTTGAGGATGGCCGCGAGCATATTCGCAGTAAGATGTTTCGTGGGTTTGATTTCGACGCCACGATGCTTCGTATCGCGGCGATGAACCTAATGCTGCATGGCGTCGATGACCCAAAAATCCGATATCAAGATACCCTCAGCACTGGCTTCTCTGACAAACACCCTGATGAGGCCAAGGAAGGCTTCGATGTCATCCTCGCCAACCCACCCTTCAAGGGCAGCCTAGATTTTGAGGACGTGCACCCCGATTTGCTGCGCAAGGTCAAAACCAAGAAGACCGAACTTCTCTTCCTTGTCCTGATCCTGAGAATGCTGAAGACCGGCGGGCTGTCCGCAACTATTGTGCCTGAGGGGGTGCTGTTCGGCTCCTCAACGGCCCATGTCGGGCTGCGCCGTCAATTGCTGGATGAGAATCAGCTTGAAGCCGTTATCTCGCTACCAAGCGGTGTGTTTAAACCCTATGCGGGTGTCTCCACCGGGATCTTGGTCTTTACCAAGGGCGGGCGTACGGATGACGTGTTTTTCTATGATGTGGCGGCAGACGGCTTTTCACTCGACGACAAGCGAAACCCGATCGAAGTCAATGATCTGCCGGATTGCCTAGAGGCTTGGAAAACCCGTGATCCGTTGTGCGACACAGATCGGACGCAAAAAGCATTTTTCGTTCCCGCCGAAGAAATCCGGCAGACTAATTTTGATCTCTCGCTCAGCCGCTATAAAGAAAATCTATATGTAGTGGAGGAGTACGATCCGCCTGCGGATATCCTCCACCGAATGAATAAATTGAACGACACTATCGCAAGTGAACTCGCCGAGCTTGAGGAACTGCTTAGATGACAACTCCAACTGTTGGAGACGCTACCGAATTTATTCGCGGCATCACATTCAAGCCCCATGAGTTGATCGATCCCGACGATCCGGACGCGATCGTCTGCATGCGCACAAAAAATGTTCAAAGAGATCTCGACGAAGTTGACCTCATTGCAGTACCCAGTCGCTTGGTCAGGAATTCTGAAAAGCTGCTCCGAAGCGGAGACATATTGATTTCGAGTGCAAACAGTTGGGAACTTGTTGGCAAATGCTCTTATGTCAAAGAGCTTAACTACCGCGCCACCGCCGGAGGTTTCATAGCAATTGTTCGCCCAAAAGCTCACACACACCCTCGCTTTTTGTATCATTGGATGATCTGTCCGAAGACCCAGCATCTACTTCGGCATTGCGGTCGACAAACAACCAACATTTCAAACTTGGACGTCAATCGGTTCAAAGAACTAGAATTCCCGGATATTGGCTGCAACGAACAACGCCGGATGGCGGCGATCCTCGACAAGGCCGACGCCATCCGACGCAAATGTGAGCAGAGCCTTGATCTGGCGGATGAGTTCTTGAAGTCGGTGTTTCTGGAGATGTTTGGGGATCCGTTGACAAACTCGAAGTCGTTGCCAACTAAACCTATCTCGGCATTCGGAAAGATAGTCACCGGAAACACGCCTCCAAGGGCCAACCCCAAGAATTATGGAAGCCACATCGAATGGATAAAATCTGACAATATCAACAACCCTGAGCATTTTTTAACGAGGGCATCAGAGTACCTCTCGATTGAGGGTATGCAGCTTGGCCGCGTTGTGCCTACCGGATCAATACTAGTCATCTGTATCGCAGGAAGCTCCTCAAGTATTGGCAAAGCATCAGTTGCTGATCGAGATGTCGCGTTGAACGCGCAAATTAATGCGATCACGCCAAACGCTAACGTAGATCATTATTTTCTGTATTCACAATTTCTAGTCGGTCAGCGTTTGATTCAGAGTGCATCTACTAAATCGATGAAAGGAATGGTTAGTAAAGGCAAGTTTCAAGAGATTCACTTCTTGGCTCCTGAGCCAAAAGAACAGAAAGAGTTTGGAAAGGTTTTTAAAAAGTATCTGACAAACAATCGTTGCCTGAGAGAGGCTCATCGAAATTCGAGCGAACTCTTCGGCTCTCTTTCTCAACGCGCCTTTCGTGGTGATCTTTAGGATTTTGAAATGCGGTTAAGGCACTTGGACCAGTCGCGGTTTGATGCCGCTCCTTTGATAGCATTTATTGCAACAAAGGAGATGAACTATGGGAATGAACCGAACGGACGAATTCCGCAAGGATGCGGTGCGTATCGCACTGACCAGCGGGCTTACACGCAAGCAAGTGGCGGATGATCTTGGCGTCGGGATGTCGACGCTGAACAAATGGATCACAGCGCACCGAGACACTGACGTGGTGTCGAAAGAGGATTTAGGCCTCGCCCAAGAGAATGACCGGCTTCGGCGTGAGAACCGTGTTCTCAAGGAGGAGAGGGAGATCCTAAAAAAAGCAACGCAGTTCTTCGCGAGCCAAAAGCCGTGAGGTTTAGGTTCATTGAAGAACACTGCGCAAGCTTCTCCACCAATCGGCTATGTGACGTTTTAGACGTCAGCCCTCGCGGTTTACGGGCATTCCGCAGCCGCCCTGCCAGTCGAAGACAGCGGTCTGATCTGGTCACACTGGCGCACATCAAAGAACAATCTCGTCTGAGCCTTGGCAGCTATGGCAGGCCGCGCATGACTGAGGAACTGAAAGAGATTGGCCTGGATATTGGTCATCGTCGGGTGGGCCGGTTGATGCGCCAGAACGGCATATCTGTGGTTAGAACACGCAAACACAAGGCGACAACAGACAGTAACCATAAGTTCAATATCGCGCCGAACTTACTGGACCGTGACTTTGCAGCAGATGCTCCTAACCAGAAGTGGGCTGGGGACATCACCTATATCTGGACGCGTGAAGGCTGGTTGTATTTGGCCGTTATCTTGGATCTGCACTCGCGACGTATCATAGGTTGGGCCGTCAGCAATCGGATGAAACGTGATTTGGCGATCCAAGCTCTGAAGGTGGCGATAGCGTTCCGTTCGCCGCCGAAGGGCTGCATCCACCATACCGACAGAGGCAGCCAATATTGCTCGCACGATTATCAGAAGATCTTGCGCCAACACGACTTTCAGGTCTCCATGAGTGGTAAGGGCAATTGTTACGATAACGCTGCCGTCGAAACGTTCTTCAAAACCATCAAGGCCGAACTGATCTGGCGCAACACATGGGAAACCCGCAGG